>FWWL01000333.1_pt1 | contig 135591 bp, 120 predicted proteins | sample 2228331 | NCBI WGS metagenome assembly FWWL01 (sample SAMEA103939775, study PRJEB20133) | metagenome | reverse complement strand
AGAGAAAGCAGAGCTTTCGAGTCTTTGCTTATCGAAGATAACGCGAGCGAGAAAGCAGAGCTTTCGAGTCTTTGCTTATCGAACTGTATAACTAAAGCGTACAAGCCCTCAGCTTACGCTTTCGTAGAACAAAGTACGAGGAAGGATGAAAACCATGAGTTTATTACAAGAATGGAGAGACTATGCATATGCTAAGGATATGAATGGTCGTGAAGGCCAGTTATTCTGGGCTAATTATTTTAATCAAGAAAAAGAAGTGTACAAAACACTATTAGCAAATGCAGATAAAGTATATGAAGGAACCGTAGCATCCCTGGCTAAGGATTTTGGCTTGGAGCTTAGTATAATGGTAGGTTTTCTAGATGGAATCAATGACAGTTTAGTTGCGCCGAATCCGATCGAAGAGATGGATCAGGACACTAAAGTTTGCCTTGCATTTGATAAAGAGAAATTATATAAGAACATGGTTGAGGCAGAGGCTGACTGGCTCTATGAAATGGAAGAGTGGGATCCCCTCTTAACACCGGAAACAAGAAAAGAACTGTATCGTGAGCAGAAGAGTTCCACCACTGTAGTTAAGGACAAGAAGATCGGAAGAAATGATCCCTGTCCTTGCGGAAGTGGCAAGAAATACAAAAAATGCTGCGGTGTAAACGCATAAGAAGCTTCTGGAGATGACAAAAAGATAAGCTCCTCCTTATTAACCAACAGCATTATTTACTGTTAGTTGTAAGGAGGAGCTTATTAATATTAATCTTAATTAACCGAACTTCTGCTGAAAAGGACATTATTTACCTTGTTTAAACAGAAGATATTTTGCAAAATTCTTAATCTCTGCAACACTATCAGGAGATAATTGCTTATAAAGATCAAAGAATTCTACGATATCCTTATCCAGGACCTCGCCGCCAACCGGAAGGTATGAATCTGTAACACCCAGTAAATAATCGCAGGATACATCAAAGTACTTTGATAAAGAAATCAACTTATCAAAGGAAGGCTCGTTACGCTCAGACTCATAATTTGATATTGCTGTTGGCTTCAAACCGAGAATATCAGCCAGCTCACCCTGTGTTAGTTTGTTCTTTTGCCTTAACTGTTTTAAACGCAAATTAAACTTCATATGGCACCTACCTCTATTATGGACTCTACGATTCGTGTATTTTGTTTAAAAATATTATATATCGAAAAAAATACTAATGTCAACAACAAAAAAGTGTAAAATAGCAAATCATTATTCAAAATGTAAATATAAATTGACAAATGTATCAAAGAAAAATATCATGAAGTTGTGAAAACAATGCAAATATACCCTTTCTTGATTAACCCTGTATCTATAAGAGGATAAACCATGAAACTACTCAAGTACAACAAGGTTTTAGCAAAATATAAATTAATGATGGAAGATACTCGGGAAATGATTCTTTTCTTCAACTTCCACGGCAGAATTATTGAATGTAATGACCGTGCGATGAAAGAACTTGGATATGGTGATGATATCTACCAACTTTCCATCTGTGAAATATTCAAAAAGGCATTCCTTTATCAGGATAAGAAATTAAATCTTGACCCGAAATACAAGAGTAATTCGGAGGAAACAATTGCATATCGTAAGAACCAAACTTGTTTTCCGGTAAGTTTGAAAGTAAATGTGGATCATGGAAAGAAGGATGGAGTGGGTTCTTGCTGTGCGTTGAACATTTCGGAATACAAAGAGGCCTCCAGGGAGATAAGGAATATTAAGAATGAACTTAAGAACATGGACCAGCTGAGTACGGAGCTGCTTGCAAATGTTACTCATGAACTTAAAACCCCGATTAATGGTATCCTGGGATTTAGTAATAGCCTTTTAAATACGGAACTAACTACCGAGCAGATAGAGGATATTAATATTATCAAACGTTGCTGCACCAATATGAATTCAATCATCAATGATATCCTTGATTATTCCAAGATTACGAATAGTAAGCTTGAACTGGAGCAGAGGAGCTTTCATTTCCGTGATTTTATCAATCAAATTATTGAGATTAATTCCATCCAGATTAATGAAAAAGGTCTAAAGCTACTAGTTGATATCTCGGATGAAATACCGGATATTTTAGCAGGAGACGAACTTCGCCTGTCGCAGGTTTTAAATAATTTATTTTCCAATGCTGTGAAGTTCACCTCATTTGGACAAATTGGACTTGAGGTTACTAAAATAAATGAAACCGATGAATTCATTGAATTGTTCTTTATGATTTTTGATACAGGTATTGGAATCAGTCCGGAAGAGAAGGATCGTTTATTCAAGAGTTTCTCTCAGGTCGACTCATCAATCACACGCAGATTTGGTGGTACGGGACTCGGGCTTTCCATCTGCAAGAAGCTGATAGAAGCTATGGGTGGATCAATACAGGTTGATAGTGAGAAGAATAAGGGAAGTGTATTCACTTTTTCCGTACGTATGGGACTGCCTCGTGCAGGGTATATGGGACCGGATTATTCCTATAGTCAGATAGGAACTATTATTGAAGAAGAACCGGAACTGGAATTAGATCGAGTCGAAAATAATCTAAACGTCTCAGAAATCGATTATATTAATATGAGACTTCAGGATTCCTCCTCAAAAACACAACCAAAGCCAAATCATAAGGAAACGATGAAAGAGGTAATGGTAGAGATCGCATCAATCATGGAGAAACTGGTAATCTGTATAGAGATGGAAAATTGGAGTAAAGCCGAGGAACTAATTACAGGACTTAAGAAAACAATCCCACAGGATCATAGTGAAATATCGAAGAATGTACTTCGGCTATTACTTGCGGTACGGAAGGAAAATCATGATAACTCACTATCTATTCTGAAGGAGCTTAAAGAGGGAATATTTAAAGAGAAGTAGGTTGGAAAATAACATACCAACCTAACATTCCACCCTGCAAAAAGCATAAGAGCATACTTGTCGCAAAGTTATCTTGTAAATTCACTTAAGTATTTAGCTGCCTTACAGCAGCATGGAGGTATCAATGGTAAATTCCGTTTTTTCACCACCGAATATTCTGGTGGTAGATGATGTAAATACGAATTTAGCTGTTTTGACTGAGTTGATCCATAATGCAGGTTACATAGCACGTCCAGTTACGAATGCTAGGCAGGCAGTCAGTGCGATTGAAACTTTGACACCGGACCTTATTCTGATGGATATCTCTATGCCGGAAATCGATGGTTATGTATTCTCTACCATGCTTAAGAAAAGCGTCAAGACAAGGGATATCCCAATTATGTTTATCTCGGCATTAAGTTCACCAAAGGACCGGATCAAAGGTTATCAGGTTGGTGCTGTTGATTACATAACAAAGCCTTTTGAAACAGAAGAACTGCTACTACGCATTAATAATCAGTTAAAGGTGCATAAAATGCAGCAGGAACTGGAAGCATATAATAAAAAATTGAATAAGATCATCAATGATCAGATCCGCAAAATCTATGATGAGCAGAAGAACTTGATTTTAGGTATCACAATGCTGCTGACGAAAAGAAACTTCGCAAAGGCAGATCATATGGAGAGGGTTGGTAAGAACAGTAGAATTTTGGCCCTCAGTTTACAGCTGTCTCCAAAATTCAGGGATCAGATAACCAACAGTTTTATTGACGCTATTGAGACTACTGCTCCGTTACATGATATTGGCATCGTTGCTATTGGAGACAATATTTTATTTAAACCAGAAGCATTCGATGAGGAAGAACTCGATATCATAAAAACCCATCCCAAGATAGGTGCTGATCTTCTCGAGGAGATTCATTCGCTGAACGAAAATAATGAATTGTTAAAAATGTCAATTGATATAGTAAAATATCATCATGAAAACTGGGATGGGAGTGGTTATGCGACAGGATTAGCAGGCACGTCAATACCTCTATGCGCGCGTATTGTCTCAGTAGTTGATGCTTATGATAATTTGCTTCTTGAAACACCAAGAAAAACAGCATATACACATGAGAATAGTATGGAAATCATCAATGAGAGGGCTGGGACTTATTTTGATCCTGATATCGTAGCTATATTTAATAAAATACAGAACCAATTGTATAAATAGCATTACATCAATGGAATCAAATATAGACAGAATGGACTATTAGAATGAGTAGCAAACATGACATGTACATCGACTACGAACGATCATTTAAAAAACGAACCAGAAAAACCGGAAAGAAACCCGGATGGATTATTTTAATTGTAATGCTTGCTTTGGGATTGGGTTCAGCTACATTTTATATTGTAAAAGCTCAGATGGATTTAGTCCCGGACACTAGTAGTTCGAACGATCAAAATTCCGGAAAAGAATATGTGGCTGCGGATGACGAAGGAACAGAATCATCACCTACTTTCATTCCTACGAAAGTACCAACGGTATCACCAACTCCAGATCCGACGCCGTCAGCTGTTCCGGTTGAAGAAACAGAGGAAGATATCGCAGTGATAGATAATCGTGTGGCAACTAAGGTACAGGGAATCTACGTAACAGCTCCGACGGCTGGAACAGATTATATGAATGATCTGATTGAACTGGTAGAAACAACGGAAATTAATGCTATGGTTATTGATATCAAAGATGATCATGGAAAAATCTCATATCGTATGGAAAGTGCCACGGCGAATGAAATTGGGGCTACAACGAATACAATCTCCGATATGGAGACCTTGGTACAGCTGTTGAGAGGAAAAGGTATTTATCTGATTGCAAGGATTGTTGCATTTAAGGACCCTTATCTTGCGGAACAACGACAAGATCTTGCCGTTAAGAACAAGGATGGCTCTTTGTTCCGAGATAATAACGGAGAAGGCTGGGTTAATCCTTATTATAAAGATGTATGGGACTATCTGGTTGAGATTGCGACAGAATCAGCATCGATGGGATTTGATGAAATACAATTTGACTATATCCGTTTTTCCACCGGAATAGGCATCTCCAATGCGGATTTTGGCGAGGTAGCAAAGGATAAGAGTAAGGAAGAGATTATCACGGAGTTTACGAAGTATGCCTACGAGAAAATCAGCCCTCTTGGAGTATTTGTTTCCGCAGATGTATACGGAACAATTATCAGCAGTAGTGTTGATGCAGGTCTGGTTGGACAAAATTATGTGGAAATGGCAAAATATTTGGATTATATCTGTCCAATGATTTATCCTTCTCATTTTACAGAAGGGAATTATGGAATAAAGCATCCTGATCTGGAACCCTATAACATCATACGAAAGGTTCTTACTGCTTCCCAGGAGAAGCTTAATATGATAGAACCAGGAGAGCACAGAGCTATTGTTAGGCCGTGGTTACAGGATTTCACCGCAACCTGGATTGAGAATTATCAGAACTACGGCGCAGAGGAACTTCGGGAACAGATCGAAGGTGTATATTCCGTTGGTTATGACGAATGGCTCTTATGGAATGCAAGCTGCAGATATTCGGAGGAAGGATTAAATGAGGAATAGAAGGATTGTCTTCCAATCTGTAATAAATCAGAGGCATAGCTAATATAATATTAGTATAAGTGATCCGGAGGTGCCTCATGGATAAGATATTCCATCAGAATACCAAGATGTTTGCCCTTTTGAAGGGGCTATTATTTTCTTATATTATAACAGCTTTCCTATTATTACTGCTGGCGTTTTTAATGCTAAAGCTGGATCTGCCGAGTATGGTGTTTAGCGGAGGAATTAATTTCGCATATATCGTATCAGCATTTATCGGTGGCTTTTTTGTAGGAAAAAAGATAGAACAGAAGAAATTCTTATGGGGTTTATTAATGGGAGTGATTTATTTTGTCGTTCTGATGCTGGTTTCGCTGGCTATGAACAACGCTTCCCCGTTACCTATGGGAAGCTTGTTTACCGTATTTATCATCTGCAGTTTAAGCGGAATGCTCGGGGGCATGATAAGCTGATATTCTAAATTAGTAGTATCATAAATCTGGATTGAGGTGTTTCAATACTGATACACCCCGGTCCTTTTTTACATAGAATTAATCGAAAAATGTAATTATATTTTGGTATATGGGGAAAAATGGAAAGATGAAGTTCGGATCAACAAAAAGATTGTAATTTGGATTTTAATTGATTATACTATAGATGAAAATGTTGGGAGGACGCCCATTCGGCTTCCTTTATAAAATTATGAATTGGAAGTGTAGAGAGATGAAGGGAATTATTCTGGCGGGAGGTCTTGGGACAAGATTATACCCGGTTACGATTGCGATTTCAAAACAAATTTTACCGGTGTATGATAAACCTATGATTTATTATCCATTGTCAGTGCTTATGCTGGCAGGAATTAATGAAGTTCTGATCATCTCAACACCGCGTGATATTGTAGATTTTAAAGAGCTGTTTGGTGATGGAAGTAAACTTGGTCTAAAGATGGAATATAAGGTTCAAGAGGCACCGAAGGGTTTGGCAGAAGCATTTATTATTGGTGAAGAATTCATAGGTGATGACCGAGTTGCTTTAGTTCTCGGTGATAATATTTTCTATGGCATGGGATTCAGCGGAATGCTTAAGAATGCGTCTGAACGTAATACTGGAGCTACTATCTTTGGATACTACGTTAAGGATCCTACCTCTTATGGAGTGGTTTCATTTGATGAAAACGGAACAGTTACTGATATTGAAGAAAAACCTAAGGAACCAAAGTCAAATTACGCGGTACCAGGTTTATATTTTTATGATAATGAGGTAATAAAGATTGCAAAAAGTATTAAACCCTCCGCGCGAGGTGAATTAGAGATCACGGAGCTTAACAACCAGTACCTGAAGAGGGGTGCCCTTAAGGTGGAGTTGATGGGACGTGGTATGGCATGGCTGGATACCGGTAACCATGATGCCCTGCTTGATGCAGCAAATTATGTTGCTTCAATTCAGAAGAGGCAGGGGCTATATGTCTCCTGCATCGAAGAAATTGCCTACAAACAAGGATTTATTGGTCGCGATCAGCTCCTGAAGCTTGCCGATTCCATGAAGACGACAGAGTACGGAAAATATCTGTACGAGGTAGCAAATGGATTATAAGATGGAGGTAAATCAAATTTGAGTAATTTTACTTTTCATAAATGTAAGATAGAAGGTTTATACGAAATTGATACAAAAGTATTCGGAGACGAACGGGGCTACTTTATCGAAACCTATCATTATGAGGATTTCAAAGCATCAGGAATAGACGCAGTATTTGTCCAGGACAACCAATCAAAATCAAAGATGGGTGTGTTGCGTGGGCTGCATTACCAGAAGACTTATCCCCAGGGTAAATTAGTACGTGCTCTGGCAGGTACAGTATACGATGTGGCTGTGGATCTTCGTAAGAATTCGCCGACCTATGGTAAATATCACGGAGTTATCCTATCAGAAGAGAACAAGAAGATGTTCTATGTCCCAGAAGGGTTTGCCCATGGTTATCTGGTACTTTCTGATACTGCTATTTTTTCTTATAAATGCACGCAATTGTATCATCCGGAGGATGAAGGCGGAATTATGTGGGATGATCCGGAGATCGGTATTGATTGGCCTTTAGAGGAAGGCTTCGAACCTCTTATTTCTGAAAAGGATCACAAGCATCCTTCCTTGAAAGTGAATGATTTTGCATTTGACATAAAATAAATCGATTCATAGAACTAGTAATTGCGTCACAAGTAATAGAGTATGTTAATGCTTTTGACTTTAATCCGGTAAGGAGAAGGAATATGAAACGTATCATGATCACGGGAGCTTCCGGTCAATTAGGCCTGGCGCTCCATCGACTGCTAAAGGATAAAATGCAATATGAGTTGCTTCGTACGGATGCATTCGCTAATATTGAAACATCTGTAAAAGCTTTGGATATCACGGATGAAATTATGGTAAATGACTATGTTGTCTGTAATAAGCCGGATATTATTATTAATTGTGCGGCGATGACAGCAGTAGATCTATGTGAGAGTGAACAGGAAAAAGCTTATAAGATTAATGCCCTTGGACCAAAATACTTAGCCCAAGCAGCAGAGAAAGCCGGCGCAATGTTGGTCCATATCTCTACGGATTATGTATTTGACGGACAGGCTGATACGCCTTATAAGGAAGAATCTGTTCCTAATCCCACCAGTGTATATGGGAAAACCAAACAGGCTGGGGACGAATTTGTCAAAGAGCTATGCAAAAAGTATTTTATCCTCCGTACAGCTTGGGTCTATGGGGAGGGAAAGAACTTTGTTAAAACAATGCTTCGTCTTGCTGAGAGCAACAACAAAGTCAGAGTCGTAGCTGATCAGTTCGGAACGCCTACAAGTGCTTTGGAGCTGGCAAGAGTAATCATCTTTCTGATGGAGACGGACAGTTACGGAATTTATCATGCTACTTGTGAAGGAAATACAAGCTGGTACGGGTTCGCGTTAACCATCTTTCAGGAAGCGGGTAAACAAGTTGAAGTGGAAGCGATATCGACCTCTGAATATCCCACACCGGCAGCACGTCCCAAGTATTCTATTCTTGAGAATAGAGCTCTTTATGACAGACACGGATATCTGATGAAGGACTGGAAAGATGCTTTCCATGAATATATGAGGGATATGAAATAACATATTGGAAGCAGGGTAATAGGTTCATCGTATGCCTTGTTGATAAATTTTGATAAGTGAGGAATAATCATGAGAACATATCTTGTTACCGGTGGTGCCGGTTTTATCGGATCTAATTTTATCTTATATCTTTTCGAAAAATATGGGAAAGATGTTAAGGTATTGAACCTGGATGTACTTACTTATGCGGGTAACCTGGAGAATCTGAAAGCGGTAGAGCATAATGATAATTATAAGTTCCTTAAAATTGATATCTGCGATAAGGAATCTGTGAGTAAGGTATTTGAAGCCAATGAGATTGACAGAGTGATTCATTTTGCAGCAGAAAGTCATGTTGATCGGAGTATTCGTAATCCGGAAGTCTTTGTTAACACGAATGTACTTGGAACCTTAAATTTGATCAATGCAGCGAAGATGGCTTGGGAGACTGAGGACGGATATAAACCAGGTAAAAAATATGTGCAAGTATCTACGGATGAGGTATATGGTTCCTTGGAGGGTGAAGAGGGATTTTTCTATGAGACAACACCCTTAGATCCCCACAGTCCATATTCTGCAAGTAAAGCATCCGCTGACTTTATCGTAAAATCCTATGTTGATACCTTTCATTTTCCGGCGAATATCACCAGATGCAGTAACAATTATGGACCTTATCAGTTCCCGGAGAAGTTAATCCCATTGATGATTAATAATGCGTTGAACGGTAAGAAGCTGCCTGTCTATGGTTCCGGCAAGAATGTCAGAGACTGGCTTTATGTGGAAGATCATGCGAAGGCTATCGATATGGTAGCTGAGAATGCTAGCGTCGGACAAGTCTACAATATAGGTGGACACAATGAGAAGAGAAACATTGAGATTGTTACGATGATTATCGATACACTTCTTGAGATACTACCGGAACAAGATAGCCGTAGAATGAATATAAATCATGATCTTATTACCTATGTAGAGGACCGCAAGGGTCATGATTTCCGTTATGCAATCGCACCTGATAAGATTAAGGCAGAGCTTGGCTGGGAGCCGGAGACACCTTTCCACAAAGGAATAAAATTAACCATTGCATGGTATCTTAACAACATGGAATGGATGGATCATGTGACAAAAGGTGATTATCAGAAGTATTATGGTGAGATGTATCAAGTGTAGTCCGATCAAATTACAAGGAAGGTCTCCATTCAATAAACAATGGAGGAAAGGTTAGGTATTTTAATGAGATATGAAGAATTTACGATAGAGGGACGCAATGCAGTTATGGAGGCGTTTCGTTCGGGCAAGACAATTGACCGTTTGTTTGTATTGGATGGTTGTCAGGACGGACCGGTAAAATCCATCATCCGTGAAGCAAAGAAGACGGATTGCATTATTACTTTCGTTAAGAAAGAACGTCTGGACCAGTTATCTGAGACTGAGAAACATCAGGGTGTTATTGCTTATGCAGCTGCTTATGAGTATGCTGAGGTAGAGGATATTCTGAAGTCTGCCGAGGAGAAGAATGAAGCTCCATTTATCATTTTACTGGACAATATCGAAGATCCACATAATCTTGGTGCAATTATAAGAACCGCTCATCAGGCCGGAGCTCATGGAGTAATCATACCGAAGAGGCGAGCTGTTGGTCTCACTGCAACTGTTGCGAAGGTTTCTGCAGGAGCAATTAATTATCTTCCGGTTGCAAAGGTAACTAATTTGACTGTTACAATTGAAGAGCTGAAGGAAAAAGGCCTTTGGTTTGTCTGTGCTGATATGGGTGGAGAACTCATGTATAAGGTGAATTTAAAGGGACCCATCGGTCTGGTCATTGGTAGCGAAGGCGAAGGTGTTGGCAGACTAGTGAAGGAAAAATGTGATTATACTGCAAAGATCCCTATGTATGGTAAGGTTGATTCCCTGAACGCTTCTGTTGCAATGGGTATCATGGCATATGAAATTGTCAGACAGAGATTAAGTTAATCTGTCAAAAGTAATTGGAATATGGCATAGCAAATGTCAAAAGAGCATAATGGAGGCTACAATGAAAACGGCTACGAAATATGAAGCTTTATCAGATGAAGAAATCGTAAGCAGAATTCAGGACGGTGAACAGCCCGCCATTGATTATCTTATGGAAAAATATAAGTATCTGGTCCGTAGTAAGGCGAAGGCGTTTTTTTTGATTGGTGGAGATAAGGATGACTTAATTCAAGAGGGAATGATCGGATTGTATAAAGCAATCCGTGATTACCAGGAGGATAAGGAGAATTCCTTTTTTAACTTTGCTGATTTATGTGTATCAAGACAGATTTACAGTGCAATCAAGGCTTCCAACCGTAAGAAAAACATTCCTCTAAATACATATATTTCTCTCTATACACCTGCCTATGGGGAGAATAATGATGCTGAGGAGAAGGAAACCTTGGTTGACATAATTCACCAGAAATCTGTTTCGAATCCTGAGGAATTAGTTATTGACAAAGAGAATACCAGTATGATAGAATATGAACTTGTAAGGCGTCTGAGCGACCTCGAGAAACAAGTTTTGGACTTGTATATGCAGGACTTAAAGTATGTACAGATAGCAGAAGTTCTTAGTAAAGAACCGAAGACAATCGATAATGCATTAACGAGAATTAAGACGAAGTTAAACCAGGTATTAAAGGTGATTTAATTAACTATGTAACAACCATTTATGCTGTTGTAGCTCAGTGGTAGAGCACTTCATTGGTAATGAAGAGGTCGGGGGTCCGACTCCCCTCAACAGCTTTTGTTATCCCTTGAATTATAACTCAGGGATGACAGACAAACATCGAGGTGTGGCTCAGCTTGGCTAGAGCGCTACGTTAGGGACGTAGAGGCCGCAGGTTCAAATCCTGTCACCTCGATTATACATTTGCAATTCACACGGTTGAGACACTCAATCGTGTTTTTTTATATTCTTCTGGTTATTGTAAAAATGTAGCAGCTTTGCTAGAATGTTGTAAGAAGAGGCAAAACTGTCTATTACAAGTTAGTATAATGCAGTGTCTGGAGGGAAATGAGATGAAAACAATTGGTATGATCGGTGGTATGAGTTGGGAGAGCACAGTTACTTATTATAGAATTGTGAATGAAGTGGTTAAGAAGCTGCTGGGAGGTTTTCATTCTGACAAAAGCTTATTATATAGCGTGGATTTTCATGAAATCGAGGAATGTCAGGCAAAAGGTGAATGGGAAAAGAGTGGTGAAATTCTTGCAGTAGCCGCAAATAATTTGGAGAAGGCAGGAGCAGATTTCATCATAATCTGTACGAATACCATGCACAAGATAGTCGGACAGATACAACAAAGAATATCCATCCCCATACTTCATGTGGCAGAGGCAACAGCGGATGAACTGGAACTGAAAGGTATTAAGAAAGTTGCATTGCTTGGAACAAAATATACGATGCAACAAGACTTCTATAAAAGCAGACTGACAGATAGGGGTTTGGAGGTTATGATACCGGGGGAGAATGACATAGAAATCATTAATCATACCATCTATGATGAGCTGTGTCTGGGTATTGTATCTGATAAATCCAAAGTAGAATTCTTAAGGATGATCAATGATTTATCAGCGAGAGGTGCAGAGGGTATCATCCTTGGCTGTACTGAGATCGGATTATTGGTGAAGCAGGAAGATACAAGGATTCCATTGTTTGATACAACTCTTATCCATGCGACAAAGGCTGCGTTATATGCAATATCATAATAGCAATAGATTAAGTTAAGAAGCTATCTACTGTAATATGAACAGGTTACTACATAACATAGGAAATGAGGAGTTTTTATGATACTCTCGGCATCAAGGAGAACTGATATCCCGGGATATTATTCAGAATGGTTCATAAACAGGTTAAAGGAAGGTTATTTATTAACGAAGAACCCGATGAATCCGTCTCAAGTCAGCAGAATTATGCTATCGCCAGAAATAATTGACTGCATCATATTCTGGACGAAAGATCCAATCCGGATGCTGGATCAGCTACCACAGCTGGATGTTATGAGATATCATTATTATTTTCAATTTACCTTGACTCCATATGGAACGGATATCGAAAAAAGGTTAAGAGATAAAAAGGATATTATGAAAACCTTTCAACAGCTATCCACCATCTTGGGACAGGACAGAGTGCTTTGGCGGTATGATCCTATTCTTTTGAATGATGAACTGACCATAGATTATCATATCCTCAGGTTTACAGAGTATTGTAAAGAGCTTCAAGGGTATACCAAGATATGTACCATAAGCTTTGTTGACAGATACAGCAAGCTAAATAAACCGGTGACGGACCGAGTCATCCAGGACATTACGGAAGACCAGATGCACCAATTGGCTTATCGATTCTCTGAGATTGGTAAGGAATTTGATATTGAACTCAGAGCTTGTTGTGAGAAGCTGGATTTCACGGAGGATGGCATAAGGCCAGCTGCCTGTATTGATAAGGATATCATAGAACGGATCAGTGGACGAACAATTAATAAAAAGAAGGATCGGAACCAGAGATCTGATTGCGGCTGTATGCAGAGCGTTGATGTGGGTATCTATAATACCTGTAAGAACGGTTGTATTTATTGCTACGCTAATCATAGTGAAGCATCGATACAGAATAACTTTCAGGCACATAACCCAGGATCTAATATTCTGATCGGGTCAGTTGATAAGAATCTGAAAATAAAAGATAGGATTTAATAAAAAATTAGTATCGTTATTACAATATAACATATTCTAGAGATTTCATAGTTGAATTAAGATTGTTTAAGGGGGAGATAAACATGGGAATTGATATGGGCAACATAACAGTCGAACAAATAAGCAACAGCATCGCCTACTGCGGTCTTATATGCTCATTGTGCCATGTAGCGGACAGATGTGATGGGTGCAAATCCGATCGAAATTGCTGTGGCAATAATAATTCAAGCAAGGGTTGCTACCAATTTAATTGCTGTACTGAGAAAGGTATTGATGGTTGTTGGCAATGTGACATTTCACCCTGTGCAAAAGGTATGTTTGGACCAGATCACGATCTGAGGCTACGTGCATTTATCCGTTACATCAAGGAGAATGGGAAAGAGCAATTAGCAGAACAAATCTATGAGAATATGAAGAAGGGGATATTCTATGGGCATGGAAAAGATTATGATAACTTGCCGAATGAGGAAGCAGTATTTTGTAAAATAGAATCTGGTTTTTGATTTCATCCATCGGGTTAGATACATAGGGTATGAATTATTATCAGTGAGTTAAGAAGATATTTTAGGTGATTCATTGTCTCGATGAAACGGAGAAAGTGTATGAAGATAGACCGTCTGCTCGGTATCGTTATGATACTGCTACAAAAAGATAAAGTTACGGCACCCTACCTCGCAGATAAATTCGAGGTTACGAGGAGAACCATAAACCGTGATATTGAGGATCTGTGTATGGCGGGTATTCCGATTATCACTACCCAAGGTGGCAACGGTGGCATCTCAATTGCAGACGGATATAAGGTTGATAAAAGCGTACTGACCTATGATGAGATGCAGAATCTGGTAACCGGTCTTAAAGTAATCGAAAGCATCTCGAAAGATGGAGGTTCGGAAAAATTACTGAATAAATTTCTGGTGAAACAGGACAGTATTCTCTCAATCCGAGATAGTATTATTATTAATCTATCCTCCCACTACAAGGGTGATCTAACGGAGAAGATCAATATCATTAAGAATGCCATTCGTAATGATACCCGGATATCCTTCCGTTATTACAGCAACAAAGGTGACTCTGTACGTGTCATAGAACCGTATTATCTGACCTTTCAATGGACGGCATGGTATGTTCATGGATATTGTATGGAAAAGAAGGATTTCCGTCTGTTTAAGTTAACACGGGCATGGGAACTGACTGATACGCAGGAGAGCTTTACTCCCAGAGAAATACCGGAGGAACAGAAAGATTTTGAAAGCTATTTTACAGAGGATATCCAGATTACAATCCTATTTGATCAAAGTGTCAAATACCGCTTGATTGATGAATACGGGGTGAATAGTTATTCGGCAACGGAGGATGGGAAGCTATTGTTTCGCACCAGCTTCACGAATAGAGATTTCATGATTAGCTGGCTTCTGGGTTTCGGTGACAAAGCGGAAGTAATATATCCGAAGGGATTAAAACATGAGATCAAGAAAATAGCAGAAAATATTTTGAAACTGTATCAATGAACATGACATACCATTGTCATGTTCATTGCTTTATAATAAGGTATATTCATAGATAAGAGATAGATATAAGATAGAAAAGATAGAAAAAATTGAAAAGATTGAAAAGATTGATAAAATAAAGAAAGATCAAGAAAGATAAAAAAAGAGATAACAATTACAATATTGGATTTATAAAGACGAAATAAGAATAGGAGGGATGAAGAGATGTTTCATTGGTCAGATATGATTTCACTTCGAATGAAACGGCAGTATTTATCAGCATCAGTAAGCAGGGAGGAGTATGACCAATTATTTATCAATATGTCACCGGTTCCTACCATGTATTGGACGAGACCAGGGGATCCGCCAACCTTACCGGCACATGTTGATTTTGATGATTATGATTATAACTCTAGACGTCGGTCGAGAAGGGATATCCTGAAAGGCAGGTTTGCCGGAGGAACCATCTCTTATGTAACAAAGGAAGACCTAGAGCTCTTTGGCTGCTTATATCGAAAGGAGGTCAGCAGGTATTCTCAGGTTCAGACCGAAATCATTGAATTGTTTCAGCAGGAAGGTCCGATGAATATCAAGTTAATCAAAGAACTGACCGGATTGTTAGTGAAAGGGATAACACCGCAACTACATAAGCTCCAAGAAGCCTTTGTGGTATATGAAGACCAGTTAGACAATGAATGGGATCGTGGTTGGTATCTTTTTGAAAGCGAGTTCCCGGAAGTGGATTTGAACCGTTTTACGAAGATAGAGGCATTAAAGAATCTACTTCCTAGAGTAATAAAGTTATTGGTATTCGCAGAGCTTGATCAGTTAAAATCATACTATCGGTTGCCAATAAAGTTAATAGAAAAAGCAGTACTAGAGTTACTTAACGATGGTGTCCTAGTGCTTACTGAGCTGGAAGGAAAGACAGGATATATGCTTATGGAGGATAAGGAATATCTAAAAGAGAGCAATGTAGATCCTTATCAATCCAGAATAATTCTGCTACAGAAGAATGATTTCCTATCCAGAGCATATGCAGAGCAGATAAAAAGGGCCTTTGTATCAGAATGGAGCTCCATGTATTATATTCTGATTGACGGAGAATTCCATGGTGTGGTAAATGGTACTTTTAAATTTGGTCCTCATGTCGTGGAAGATATTATGCTCGATCTGTCGGAGAAGGAGAAGCAATTGCGTCGTGAGGAGAGTATTGAAGCAGTTTATCAGGAGTTTGATAAAACAGTCAGCCCTGTCAAACGGTATTGCGGTGAGCAGATTAGTTGATTCTACAAGCGAGTCGGATTTTGCGATGTATTTTGATATAGAGGTGTATTAATTAGTAAACCTGGAGTGAGGGGTATCATTATGTTAAATGAGAGGGGTAGAAGTATGATTGAATCGAGATGTGGTATTTTATGCAATGAATGCGAATGGAAAGAGAAGACCGGATGTACTGGCTGTACCAATGTGGAGAAGCCGTTCTGGGGGGAATGTGCAGTTAAGTCCTGTTGTGAAGGTAAGAAGCTGGAGCACTGTGGACAATGCAGCGTTTTCCCTTGTGACTTATTACAGGAATTCTCATATGATAAAGAACACGGAGATAATGGTAAGAGAATTGAGCAATGCAAAGTCTGGTGCTGATAGGATTAACCTAGAGAAGTGTTAATAAAGTTAGATATCGGACAGCAATAAAGAAAGTGGGAACCTGCTTTATTACTGTTTTAACAAAAATGTAAAATGAAACGATTTATATAGTGTTTCGAAAAGCCTTACTTTTAAATAGAGTAATGCTTTTTTATAACTGTTTATTTTTGTTATTATGTATATTTATATTGTTACATTAAGAAACTATAACATGAATTTATTGCATTTATTAATAAATATTCCCACCTGCTATTGTCGAAATATCTATAATGGAGGTAAAGGATGAAGAAAAAGATATTGGTTTTTTTATAATGCTGTTTGCTATATTAGCTTGTTCTTGTACTGCAAAGAAAGAGGATAATTTGGTACAACCGACAACCAAACCGGCAGTAAGCCCAACGATGGTACCAACCGCAGGAGAGCAGGATACGGTAGATACTGATGATAATATGGGTGATAGTGATATGGGATATGATATGGCTCAGAATTACGTCTATACAGCAAACGAAAACGATTCGACCGTATCGGTTATTGATATGAAGACAATGCAGACAATTGATAATATCAGTGTTGGAGAAAGCCCGCATAGCGTACAGGTAACTCCGGACGGCAAATTTGTATATGTTGTGGAAGGTGGTAACAACTCTATATCCGCAGTTGATGCAGAAACGAATGAAGTAATGCAAACAATCAGCGTAGGCATCAGTCCTAGCCACATTATCTTTTCACCGGATTCGAAAACAGCCTATGTTACTGTTGCTGAGATGGAGGAAGAGGAAGAAGCATCGGATGATATGGAGGATATGGAAGAGGATGAGACCGGTAATGTATATGTAATCAATCTGGAGACCGGTGATACCGTAACGAAAATACCGGTTGGTTACATGCCCCATGGTCTTCGAATGACACCGGATAATAAATATATCTATGTAGCCAATAATAATTCGAATAATGTATCCGTTATTGACCTTGGCTCTAATTCTATCATAAAGACAATTGATGTTGGTAAAAGGCCGGTGCAGGTTGCTCCGACACCGGATGGTAAATACGTATTTGTTACTTTAAGCGAAGATAACAGTGTAGCTGCTATTGATACAACCTCAAAGGAAGTTGTTAAAACCATTCCCGTAGGAGAAACGCCAATACAGGCCTTTGTCACTCCCAACAGTAAATTTGTATATGTTGCAGACAGTGGCTCCGATAATATCAGCATTGTCGATATCGCATCGATGTCCACCATTAACTATATTCCTGCAGGTAAAAAATCTCACGGAGTAGTCATCTCCAGTGATGGTAAGAATGTCTTTGTCACGAATACGGATTCCCATAATATCACAGTGGTTGATATAACATCAAATACAATAATAGGAACGATTGGAGTAGTGAAAATGACCAAACGGAGTAATAATATTGAATAAGAGTATAAGAAACATCAGATTCTAAGGAATTAACGTCGAAATAAAACATCATTGGATGTATAACTTCTACCTCGTATTATGGTAGAAGTTTTTATTTTTAATCACTATGATTAAATGATAAAAAATAAAAATAGGTATTGACTATATCGTAAATATGCGATATAGTAATATTACGTAAAACAGGAAGGAGATAGCATACATGGAGATGGATGTAATTTGCAGTGCATTAGGCAATAAGATAAGATATCAGATTGTTAAGGCTTTAAGAGAAAAGTCGATTAATACCTGCTGTCACTGCCTTGAGGTGAGTGAGAACGGGATCAGTGTAGGAGACACTGTAAAATTTACCGGGTTAGCTCAATCAACCGTATCCCAACATCTTGCTGTTTTGGAAAAAGCGAACCTAATCAGAAAAGAGAAGAGGGAGCTTTATAGTTGTTATTTTTTGAATGAGGAAGTATTAGCACAATTTATGGAACAGCTGAAAACTGAGCTGTTCTAAAAGTATCTATTTTTTTACTCTCGTATATCGTATAACTACGATATACGATATAGCGTAATTTGGATATTAAAAATACTAAAAGTAAATATTAATAAGGGAGGATTTTATATGAATCAAGTATTAACTTACCTGGGGGACCTGTTTACTCAGACGCTAAAGACGGTAGGGGTAACTTTAGCACATAACTGGAAAGTTCTTGGCTTTGCAATCTTAGTTGCAGTAATTCTTAAAACTTATGTCAATTCCGATAAGTTAAGTAAATTATTGTTAAGAAGTAAGAAGGTATCAATATTCGCCAGTGTTGCCTTCGGAGCATTTACCCCACTCTGTGCTTGTGGAACAACGGCTGTCCTGATCGGAATGATGTCAACTACCTTGCCTTGGGGTCCGATCATGGCCTTTTTAACATCGTCACCATTAATGAGCCCGGATGGATTTGTATTAATTTCCGGCGTAATTAGTTTGAAGTTTGCCATAGCCTTAACCATTGCCTCTCTGGCCATTGGCATTACATCCGGTTTTATCACCAATGTAATTGAGAAAAGAACCAATTTTCTTGTGGGACAGAGTAGATTTGCGGAAAAAGCAGCAGTTACAGCTTGCTCCTGTGATTCGGGTGCTGAGACAGAAACAAAGAGTTGCTCATGCAATACACAATTAGAAGAGGAGGAGATTAATCAAGCCTCAGTTGAGAATGTATCTCCGAAGCAGAGGGAAAAGAGTACCTTAAGAAGACTGGTTAAGAAATATAGGCTTCGTGAATTTGGAGAGAGCCTGTATCGTTTAGGTTTTAAACAGATCTTAGTATTCTACACCATATTTGTTGCGATAGGTTTCATGATTAATTACTTTATTCCTTCTTCCATTATCACCGTACTGTTCGGTGCTGACGCCTTTTATGCAGTACCCTTGGCATCACTCATCGGATTACCTCTCTACATTACTACAGACTCCGGAATTCCGATTATCCAATCTATGCTAAATAGTGGTGCTACGGAAGGAGCAATGATGGCCTTCATGATCACCGGTTCAGCGACAAGTGCCTGGGTAATAGCCGGCTTATCAACCTTCATGAAGAAAAAGGAGATTCTTCTGTATGTACTCTTTGTTATAGCAGGTGGAATGATCTCTGGTTATCTACTGGATTTTGTAAACTTATTTATATGAATTTACAGATAAATATAAGAAAGTATTAAGCAAAAAGATATTTTGATAGAAAATTATACGAAAATTAAAAAAAACACGTTGACAATTTAGTGTGACATAAAGTATACTAACCCCATTAATCTTTATCGAATTAATAGGAATTAATGAGGGAGGAACAAAATGAGAACATCATCCAACACAATGTGCTTTAATATGTGTGGTATGTGTAGCATGCCGGATTTACATATTTACATGATAAGTGAATGTGATGTTTTCATGATGCCCGAGAAAAGGTAATTTTCCTCTTTCTCTGAATAATGGAATACAAAACAGGAGGCTTATCAAGGCTATCCTGTTTTTTTATCGCATTGGAATATAAACTATGGAGGTGGAGCAGTGATGAATGATAAACCTATCGTTGAACTGGTGGGTCTGGGTAAAGTTTTTCAAAGTAAAAGTAATGAGGTGAAAGCCTTAGACGATATAAATCTTAAGATTTATCCGGGTGAAATATTCGGTATCATCGGTCTCAGCGGTGCAGGAAAAAGTACCTTGGTACGATGTATTAACTTCCTTGAGAGACCTACATCCGGTTCTGTTATTTTTGACGGTGCAGACTTAGGTGCCTTAAGGGAAAATGACCTGTTAAAAGCAAGACAGTCCATGGGGATGATTTTCCAGCAGTTCAATCTGTTGATGCAGAGAAATGCTCTACAAAATATCTGCTTCCCCCTAGAAATTGCTGGTGTACCGAAGTCTGAAGCAAGGCGAAGAGCCTCAGAGCTCCTTGAGGTGGTAGGCCTTACGGATAAGGCGAAGGCATATCCGGCGCAACTTTCCGGTGGACAAAAGCAGAGAGTAGCTATCGCAAGAGCCTTAGCAACCAATCCGAAAGTACTTCTATGTGATGAGGCAACTAGCGCTCTTGACCCGACGACAACACGTTCGATCCTAAATCTACTGAAGGATATTAATAAGAAATTAGGTATTACGGTTATTGTTATTACTCACGAAATGAGCGTTATCGAAGAAATCTGCAACCGTGTTGCAATTATTGATCAAAGCCATATTGCAGAACTCGGAGATGTGGAAGAGGTGTTTGTAAGGCCTCAATCCAAGATCGCAAGACAACTGGTGTTCTCCGGTGATACCCATATCGATAACTTCGTTGGGGAGCATAAGTGCCGTATCATTTTCGACGGAAGAACCTCCTTTGAACCTGTCATTGCCAATATGGTTCTTGAAAGCAAGACGCCGGTTAACATATTATTTGCCGACACGAAGGATATTGACGGTAAAGCCTTCGGACAGATGGTGATCCAGCTCCCGGACGATGAGACTGGAAGAAAGCGTATTATGAACTATCTTAATATAAATTCAATACCATATGAGGAGGTGAGGGGCGATGAGTAGTGAAATGATAAGATTTTTAGAAATGATCGGAGTAGGTATTCTTGAAACCTTCTACATGACCTTTTTCTCATCGTTTGTTGCCTACCTGATCGGACTACCCTTAGGAGTGTTACTGGTGGTAACGGATAAAGATGGTATCGCTCCTTTTGTGCTACTCAATAAAATACTCGGAGTTATTGTAAATATCATCCGCTCGATACCATTCATCATTCTATTGATTGCGGTAATGCCTTTCACGAGACTGGTTGTAGGAACGACACTAGGACCTTCTGCGGTAATACCGCCTCTGATTATAGGCTCGGCACCTTATATTGCCAGATTAGTAGAGTCTTCTTTAAAGGAAGTAGATAAAGGTGTGATCGAGGCAGCTCAGAGTATGGGGGCAACCCCAGCACAGATTATTTTTAAAGTTCTTGTACCTGAAGCAAAGCCTTCCTTAGTGATTGGCGGAGCTATCGCAGTAACAACCATATTAAGTTATACCACTTTAGCCGGTTTTGTCGGCGGAGGCGGACTTGGTGATATAGCAATTCGTTACGGTTATTACCGTTATGAGACAGGAACCATGCTGATCACTGTAGCTATCTTAGTTTTAATTGTGCAGGCTATCCAGGAGATTGGCTCTAAGTGGATGAAACGTACAGATAAAAGAATATAAAATTTTAAAGGGCCCCGAAAGGGCAGAATGGAGGATTTTTATGAAGAAACTTGTAGCAGTGTTATTAGTACTTACCTTAATCGGAGCAACCTTAACCGGATGCGGTAAAAAATCAGAAGCAGACAAAACCATCAAAGTAGGTGCAAGTGCAACACCTCACGCAGAGATTTTAGAAGCAGCAAGACCGGCGCTTGAAGAAGCTGGTTATGAGTTGGAAGTAGTAATTTATAATGATTATGTACAACCGAACGTAGCTCTTGACAGTGGTGACCTGGATGCAAATTATTTCCAGCATGTACCTTATCTGGATCAGTACAATGAAGAGAACAAAACGGAACTTGTATCCGCAGGTATCATTCATTATGAGCCCTACGGTGTATATCCCGGAAAGACTACTTCCTTTGATGCATTAGCTGATGGAGCACAGATTGCAGTTCCCAACGATGCAAGTAATGAAGCAAGAGCACTTCTTCTGTTAGAAGCTCAAGGCTTAATCAAAATTGCTGAGGGTGTGGGCCTTAAGGCTACTAAGAATGATATTATAGAAAATCCTAAGAATATTGAGATTCTCGAAATTGAAGCAGCTCAGCTTGCTCGTTCCTTGCAGGACGTTGATATGGCTGTTATCAATGGTAACTATGCTATTGAGGCTGGTCTGAACGTATCTAAGGATGCCATTGCATTTGAAGGTAAGGAATCCGTTGCAGCTGAGACCTATGGCAATATTATTGCAGTTAAGTCCGGTAACGAAGACAGAGAAGACATAAAAGCATTAATCAAAGCACTTCAGAGTGATGCTGTTAAGCAGTTTATCGAAGAGACTTATGAAGGTGCTGTAGTACCTAAGTTCTAAGAAGTATTAGGTGTTAAAGCCAATTTATAGGAAAGCAATGTGGCCTGTTTCCATTATACAGATGGAACAGGTCACTCTTTCGTATTTGGAAATGGTTTACTGTTTCTTCAACGATGCAAATTGTTGCACAGTATCTGAAATGATGGTAGTATGGTATTAGATAAGTTGTGTCCCATTGGCATACACAGACGGGGGTCCACTAGCATGAAGAAGATATTATCATACAAACGAATTTTTTTATTAGGACTGGCACCGATTTCCTTAGTACTAATCGTAGCTGCAAGAAACAGCAGCTATTTTGCCGAAGAGATATACGCTAAGCATATTTATAAATGGATTTCCCAGATGATATCGATAATTACAGGACTTATCCCCATCTCACTGGCGGAGGTTATGGTTATAGCCCTGCCTTTTGTAGTTCTGTCAATTCTGATTAGATTTGCCGTTAATATGATAAGACATAAGGAAAGCCGATTAGAAAGACTAATCAAAGGGGTACTAAACGTAGTCTGTACAGCAAGCGTTCTCTGGTTTGCTTTTACGATTCTTGCAGGTATCAATTATTACCGAGATAACTTTAGTACTTATTCGAACCTGGAGATCCAGGAGTCTTCCGTTGAGGAATTATATGCACTGACAATGAGTCTTGCATTAGAAGCTAATTCATTAAGAGAACAGACCACAACGGTGGATTCTGATGGTGTATATCAGCTGTCCCTGAGTAAATATAAGCTAGCAAAGCTTGCAGATGAAGCTTATAGCTCTTTGTCTGAAGAGTATTCAGTACTTGACGGCTTCTATGCAGCACCAAAACCTGTCATATTATCTAAGCTGATGTCCACGACTGAGATAACCGGAATCTTCTTTCCTTTTACGATGGAAGCGAATGTGAATGTAGATGCTCCCGATTATTCCATAGCAGCGACAATGCTACATGAGCTGGCACATCTGCGCGGATTCATGAAGGAGGATGAAGCGAATTATCTTGCTTACCTTGCCGGAATGAAATCAGATCATGTTGAACTCCAATACAGCAGTACCATGCTTGCTTTAGTGATTGCAGGCAATGCTTTATATCATCAGAATCCGGATCTTTATTTTGAAATCAGAGATATGTATTCCGAAGATGTTCTGAAAGATATCAGAGCGAATTCGGCTTACTGGTCACAGTATGAAGATACTGTTGTTAGCACAGTTTCTAATAAGATTAATGACACATATCTGAAGGCTAATGCACAGGTGGATGGAGTAAAGAGCTACGGTCGTATGCTTGACCTACTCCTTGCGAAATATCGTAAGGATCTGATAGATATTAAGGTTAAATATAACTTAACTGAATAATATAGAAGTTATTACTACGAATTAGTGATTTTAATATAAATTATACCAGAACCCGGTACCCTAATGTTAAACAGTAGGTACCGGTTTCTGATTTTGGAAGGGTTATCTGTAACAAGTGTTTTTCGTTTTTGTGAAGTCTATGTTGAGCATATTACATTATTAAGGGAAAAATATCAGTTTAGGGTTGATTTCTTAAGAATTTGTGTTATAATTATTACATAAATGTTAACAAGTTGTAATGAATTTGCAAAACATACCATTTGATGGGAGATCAAGAATGACTTCAACTAATAACAGTAAGAGTAATTTTTGCTTTACAAAAATAATCTTTATATTAACTATAGCTTTCTTATTTTCAACCGGTATCGCAACTACCGCATATGCTTCTGAGGTAAACGGAACAGATACTGCAACCGATAGTCAGGACATTATAACTATATCTGAGGATACAATTACTGAGGGTGACACTTTCGAAGAAGGTATGATCTTAGGTGAAGGTTATTATGTGGATGAGCAGGGTCAGATTTATTATGATGAAACAACAATTAAAGTTGAGGAGTTAGTAATTGAAGACATCCCCGTAGAAGATACTGAAGAGATTGATGAGGAAGAGGATAGTAAGGCAGATGTTAAGGATAAGACAGAACCCGCAAAGCAGGAGACCATACCTGCGGTTGAGAAGCCTTCTTATTCTGAGTCCGATTTAAGATTATTGTCATCATTGATCTATGCGGAGGCAGGCAATCAATCCTATAAAGGCATGCTTGCTGTAGCTAATGTTGTTATTAACAGAGCCAAGAGTGATGTATATTGGCATGTGAATACTATAAAGGAAGTAATTTATGATCGTAAATGGTCAGTACAGTTTTCCGTAACAATCAAAAGTAGTAAGACAGGTACCAGTGCTCTTGATAGGGCCTTGAAATGTTATGATACCGGAAAATTCAATGGAGGTAATCCGAAAGCTGAGGAGATGGCAATGGCGAGAGCAATCAAAGCTGCCAAGGACGCGTTAGAAGGAAAGAATAATATCGGTGATTATCTTTGTTTTACCTATAAGAACGGTACAAGCAGTATCAGAAAGAAATATCCGGATTATAAAATAATCGGAGATCACATCTTCTACCGTACCAAATAAAAATACATAAATTAACCAAGTAAGGCTGTTCTTGTTGGAATTTGTCATAACAATGATGAATTCATCGGGAACAGTCTATTTTAGTTCCTTTTTATCTTAAGCAGACACCATTTTTATTTTTTTGCTTTTATCTTCTAATAAACTGTGGTATTATATTACATGCGTATATAGTGTTAAGAAAAGCATCTTCACAAAGTGAATTAGAAAAAACATAATTCACTTGGAAAGAACTCGAAGTTCGCACAAGGGTGCTCACTCCTTGTTCTAAATATATTACATTCTCTTGCAACATAAGCGGAGTTTTTAACTCTATACAATATAAAACCGGGAGGTTCTTCATGGAGAATAATGAAATGACAGAAGGCAAAGAGCTGGAAGCAACGGAGAAAGAGACGGTTTCCAAAAATTTTATTGAAATGATTATTGAAAAGGACCTGGAAGAGGGAAAGGTTAAGAATATTGTTACCAGATTCCCACCGGAACCGAATGGATATCTGCATATTGGACATGCTAAATCCATCCTTTTAAATTACGGGTTAGCGAAAAAGTACGGTGGAAAATTTAATCTTCGTTTTGATGACACCAATCCTACCAAAGAGAAAACTGAGTTCGTAGATTCAATCATAGAAGATGTAAAATGGGTAGGTGGTGATTTTGAAGACCGCCTGTTTTTTGCGTCTGATTATTTTGAGCAGATGTACGAAGCTGCAGTTAAATTGATCAAAAAAGGCAAAGCCTTCGTGTGCGACTTGACAGCTGAAGAAATAAGGGAATACCGTGGTACTTTGACAGAGACGGGTAAGAACAGTCCTTACCGTGATCGAAGCATAGAAGAAAACCTGCAATTATTTGAGGATATGAGAGCAGGTAAGTTTGCTGACAGTTCCAGGGTTCTACGTGCCAAGATTGATATGACTTCCCCCAATATTAATATGAGGGATCCGGTTATTTACCGTGTAGCGAAGATCCTACATCACAATACCGGAGATAACTGGTGCATTTACCCGATGTACGATTTTGCTCACCCGATAGAGGATGCTATTGAGGGAGTTACTCATTCCATTTGTACTCTAGAGTTTGAGGATCACCGTCCTCTATACGATTGGGTTGTTAAAGAGCTCGAATATGAGTGCCCTCCGAAGCAGATTGAATTTGCAAAGATGTATCTGACCAATGTGATCACCGGTAAAAGATATATCAAGAAATTAGTGGAAGAAGGCATCGTAGATGGTTGGGATGATCCGAGACTCGTATCCATCAGTGCTTTAAGAAGAAGGGGCTTTACCTCGGAATCTCTTCAGATGTTCATGGAGTTATGTGGTGTATCCAAGAGCCAGAGTTCGGTGGATTATGCGATGCTTGAATATTGCATCCGTGAAGATTTGAAGTTAAAGAGACCAAGAATCATGGCTGTCCTTGATCCGGTCAAGCTGGTAATTACTAATTATCCCGAAGGACAGATAGAGTATTTGGAAGCTCCGAATAATCAGGAGAACGAAGCGTTGGGAACAAGACAGATACCCTTTGGAAGAGAATTATATATTGAACGTGATGACTTCATGATTGAGCCTGCGAAGAAATATTTCCGTATGTATCCCGGTAATGAGGTTCGCCTGATGAATGCATATTTTGTTACATGTATGGATTATAGAACAGATGAAGACGGAAGAGTAACGGAGATACACTGCACCTATGATGCGGCTTCTAAGGGCGGTTCCAGTCCGGATGGGCGAAAAGTTAAGGGAACCATCCATTGGGTAGCTGCAGAGACTGCTATTAAGGTAGAAACCCGTTTGTATGAGAATATTGTAGATGAGTCAAAGGGTGTGTATAATGAAGACGGAAGTCTCAACTTAAATCCGAATTCATTTACTGTTTTAAAAGAATGTTATATTGAACCTAGCATTGTAGAAGCAAAAGCACCTGATAGTTTTCAGTTCTTACGACAAGGCTTCTTCTGCCTAGACAGCAAAGATTCTACTCCTGAGAAACCTGTATTTAACAGAATAGTTTCCCTAAAGAGCTCATACAAACCGGAATAGAGTGTAACGGTGGCAATTCTGTTACATTTATTGTACAAAAGGAATGGAGGATTTGAACTTGGCGAATTTATTTTCTGGATTAGAGGCATTTGGCCTTGGTAATTTATCTGAGATGGACGTCTACGAGACGAAGGAGAAAGAACCTGTTAAAGGTAGTGATGAGAGCGATAAAGATGCTTTTTCTGAAGAAGATAACATATTTGATAAAACCTTTACGTGTCCGGTATGTGATAAAGAATTTAAATCCAAAAATGTAAAGGCAGGAAAAGTAAAGCTGCTTAATCTGGATACAGATTTAAGACCGATCTATCAACATATGGATCCATTAAAATATGATGCTATTGTATGTCCAATCTGCGGTTTTGCAGCGCTTAACCGTTTTTTCAAATACGTAACCTCTGCACAGGCTGCATTAATAAAGAAAAACATTTCTGCAAATTTTCGTGGTATAAAAGAGTCAGGCAATATATTCGACTATGATGATGCAATTTCAAGGCATAAACTTGCTTTAGTTAATTCTATCGTAAAGAAAGCTAAGACATCAGAACGGGCGTATACCTGTTTAAAGACAGCTTGGGTAATTAGGGGAAAAGCAGAAAACCTTTCTAAGAAATTACCTGACTATAAGAAGCAGATAACAGATCTTGAGAAAGAGGAATTAGATTTTATTACAAAGTCATATGATGGGTTTGATGAGGCGTTTAGTAAAGAAGCTTTTCCGATGTGTGGTATGGATGAAATAACAATAACCTTATTAATGGCAGAATTAGCACGCAGAATCGGAAAATTCGATGAAGCTGGCAGATGGATTTCCAAAGTTCTCATAGCCAGGGATGCGAATGACCGTATTAAACAGAAGGCAAGAGACATTAAGGATATGATGAAAGACAATAAAACGAGCTGAAAGCAGGATTTGAGTTGAAAGAGAAGTTATATACAATACCGGTAAATGAAGCATTTGAAACTGACTGCGAATGTCCGATCTGCACCATAAGAAAGAAACTGGAGGCGAACGCCATAGAGTTTACCATGGGACCCAGTTATATGGAGGATGATATCAGAGAAGCGACTTCAAGGATGGGATTTTGCGAAAAACACCTGGAACAATTATATAAGAACCAGAACCGATTGGGATTGGCGCTTATCTTAAAAACCCATATGGACAAGATCGTAAAGGATGTAGAAAAGCACTCAGGTACCGGAATTAAGTTCTCTTCCCCTTCCTTATTTAAGAAAAAAGCGGAAGGTTCAAGTGTTGTAAGCTATCTTAATGAACTTGAAGATAATTGCTTTGTATGTGATAAGATAAATGGAACCTATGACCGTTATATCGCTACTATTTTTTATCTCTATCATAATGATGATAGCTTTCGTAAATTATTCAATGGATCAAAAGGCTTTTGTACAATGCATTACAAAACCTTATATTCTGCAGCACTGGAATATCTTAGCGGAGAAGAGTTGAATGTGTTTCTTAAGGAACTGAATCAGCTTTATCTTGAGAATATGAAGCGTGTCAGAGATGACCTGGAATGGTTTATCAATAAGTTTGATTACCGTTATACAGACGAACCATGGAAGAATGCTAAGGATGCTCTACCCAGATCCATGCAGAAGACAAATAGCATCTTGTAGTTTAATCTTATATAGTGGTATATAATTCCTGTAATGGAATATACTAAATATGGTATAAAAGGAATTAAAAAGTTATTGCCCTAAGGTGATAACTTTTTCTTTCTGTCTGTGAGTGGGTAAGAGAGGTAATGTACAAGTGTCAAAAGCATTAAGGTGTTCAAGAGATGAACTTTGACGAGTATATACTTATTTTGACGGCCTTTCCTTTACGGTGGTATATTTCTTACAAGCTTCTATGCATATAAAAAGACTCACGAGAGCGTTCGTCTTTTTACAGAGTCTTGACGAAATATTACGACCACCTAAAGCCGGTCTCGTCAAAATAAGCATACACTCATCCAGTTCATCCATATAGGTATCTATTGCTTTTGACACTTGGGATATAGGTAACAATGTATCATAAGAGTATATAAGGTTATAAGACGTAAAAACTAGATAATAGATTATGGGACAGAGTAAAAGTTCGAGACGTTAAAAGCTAGATAATTGAATGGGACAGAGTGAAGTTTGGGACGTTAAAAGCTATATAATTGAATGGGACAGAGTAAAGTTTGGGACGTTAATAGCTAGATAATAGATTATGAGACAGAATAAAAGTTATAGGACGTAAAAGCTAGATAATAGATAAATGGGACAGAGTAAAAGTTCGAGACGTTAAAAGCTAGATAATTGAATGGGACAGAGTAAAGGTTATAAAGACGTTGAAAATACTAATTGGTTATCTAGGTTATAGTTTAACTAGGTTATATTAGGATGAATGGCGAGTAGAAGACCTAATTGGTGATATGATTTTTAGGGAAATCATATGGGTATTTTTAGTTAGATTGGCTAAGCCCAACTGATTTAATTTGATAAATGTGTAAATATTAAGAAAAAATGAGATAAAAAGAGTAATAGCGAGGATAACGAAGAAATTATTAAATTTGCTGCCGTATCGTGATAGAAATGGGGTTGCATAATAAAGGCAAATTTACTAATATATAAATCAGCAGTTAGCACTCAATCATATGGAGTGCTAATAATTCTCTAATGAGTGGATAGACACTACATTATTATTATTATTAAAGGAGGAATTTGATATGAAACTTGTACCGTTAGGAGATAAGGTAGTTTTAAAACAATTGGTTGCTGAAGAAACAACAAAGTCAGGTATTGTTTTACCAGGTCAGGCAAAAGAAAAGCCTCAGCAAGCACAGGTTATCGCAGTAGGTCCCGGGGGAATGGTTGACGGGAAAGAAGTTGTAATGCAGGTTAAAGTAGGCGATAAGGTTATCTATTCAAAATATGCAGGAACAGAAGTTAAATTAGAGGATGAGGAATTCATCATCGTAAAGCAGAATGATATCGTTGCAGTAGTAGAAGACTAATAAAAAGGAGAGAATAAACAATGGCAAAAGAAATTAAATATGGCGCAGAAGCGAGAGCAGCTCTCGAAATTGGCGTTAATAAATTAGCAAATACAGTTAAGGTTACACTTGGACCGAAGGGTAGAAATGTTGTACTTGATAAATCCTATGGCGCTCCTTTGATTACAAATGACGGTGTTACTATCGCTAAGGAAATTGAATTAGATGATCCTTTTGAGAATATGGGCGCTCAGCTCGTTAAGGAAGTTGCTACTAAGACGAATGATGTAGCTGGTGATGGCACAACTACAGCAACCGTTCTTGCTCAAGCAATGATTGCTGAGGGTATCAAGAACCTGGCTGCAGGTGCTAACCCGATTATCTTAAGAAAAGGTATGAAGAAAGCTACTGAAGTTGCAGTTGATGCTATCTTAAAGATGAGCACTCCTTTACAGGGTAAAGAGCAGATTGCTAGAGTAGCAGCTATCTCTGCAGGAGATGATGAAGTAGGTCAGTTAGTAGCTGACGCTATGGAGAAGGTATCCAACGACGGTGTTATAACAATAGAAGAATCCAAGACCATGAAGACAGAGCTTGACTTAGTAGAAGGTATGCAGTTTGACCGTGGATATATATCCGCTTATATGTGCACCGATATGGATAAGATGGAAGCGAACATAGACAATCCGTATATCCTTATTACTGACAAGAAGATCTCCAACATCCAGGAAATATTACCGGTTTTAGAGCAGATTGTACAGACCGGTGCAAGATTATTAATTATCGCGGAAGATTTAGAGGGTGAAGCTCTTACCACGATCGTTCTGAATAAATTACGTGGTACCTTTACCGTTGTAGCTGTTAAGGCTCCCGGTTATGGAGACAGAAGAAAAGCAATGCTTCAGGATATTGCTATCTTAACTGGTGGTACTGTAATTTCTGATGAATTAGGTCTTGACCTTAAGGAAGCTACTTTAGAACAATTAGGCCGCGCTAAATCTGTTAGGATTCAGAAAGAGAATACGATTATCGTTGATGGTGAAGGCGATAAGGATGAGATCCAGCAGAGAATCAAGCAAATTAAAGCGCAAATTGAAGAGACAACTTCTGAATTTGATAAGGAGAAGTTACAGGAAAGACTTGCTAAATTGGCTGGTGGTGTTGCAGTTATTAGAGTTGGTGCAGCTACCGAGACAGAGATGAAGGAAAGCAAGCTCCGTATGGAAGATGCACTTGCAGCAACCAGAGCAGCGGTTGAAGAAGGCATCGTAGCCGGCGGTGGTTCAGCATACATCCATGCTTGCAAGGATGTTGCCAATTTTGCAGCTACATTATTAGGTGATGAGAAGACAGGTGCTAATATAATCTTAAAGGCACTGGAATCCCCGTTATACAGCATCGTTTATAATGCTGGTTTAGAAGGCTCCGTAGTAATCAGCAAGGTGAAAGAAAGCAAGGTCGGCATCGGTTTTGACGTACTTGCAGAAGAATATGTTGATATGGTTCATGCAGGAATTCTTGATCCTACCAAGGTTGCCAGAAGTGCTCTTCAAAACGCATCCAGCGTTGCATCTACCTTATTAACAACTGAATCTGTAGTTGCTAATATTAAGACCAACGAGCCTGCAATGCCTGCAGGTGGCGGCGGAATGGGTATGATGTAAGCCCCTCACAACACTAAGTAATTTATATAGTTAATATTATAATGGAATGTTGCATAATTTCGTCTACTGGAAATAGGTAGTATATGAAATTTTGCAACATTCCTTTTTACGTTGTGAAAATTATTATCAAAGTAATGAGAATAAATTAAATTGTTTAGCTTCCTGGGGTAGCTTATCTTTTGTTATGTACAAATTTTGGTAGATGGGGTACAATTGCATAAAGTGTTTTCAAGCTTTTAGTAGTGAGACTGAGTTGAAAGAGATTTGTATGGGGGATGGGAACTTTGGAACATTTATTTCAAGGTACTATGGTTAATATGAAATGGACTGATAATCGAAATTAGGATATCTGGGAGCCCCTGCAGACTATGAAGGAGTCGATGTTATCATGCATTTTAATGATATTGCAGATCGTATTTCAGAGGTGATACTAGAGAGGATATAGCAGAGATGAGCACATAACATATTGTTGTCAGGGGATATTTTATTTAAATAAAAGTTATAGCATCATATAAGGAGGAGCTATGGGAGAATTATATCTGGTGAAACCTGTGAGGGAGATGGAAGCGGACGCAATGAATTACAGACGAGAGTACATTGAATATGGAGAAGGCCATATCAATGGAAGTGGTGGATTCTCTCATTATGATAGTTTCAAGGAATGGCTAGCAATGATACAATCGGTAGAAAAGGATTCATTCATTAAAGAAAAAGTCCATGCCTCAACTTACTTCTCAATTCGAAGGAGTGATCGGAAAATCATAGGCACAATTCAGCTTAGGCATAGCTTATCAGAAGAATTGCGAAGGTATGGCGGTCATATTGGGTTTGGAATTCGACCATCCGAACGGCGCAAAGGGTATGCCACAGAGCAGCTGGCGTTGGTTCTTGAGGAGGCTAGAAGAATCGGAATAGATAAGGTGATGATTACCTGTGATAAGGATAATATCGGATCCGCCGGAGTCATTCAGAATAATGGCGGTGAATTGGAGTGGGAGGGCTTTTTTGAACCCACCAGAGAAGTAATTCAGATCTATTGGATATCATTATAACCAACGGAAAGAAAAGTATTTCATTCTAAGGAGAACCCCATATACCTGTGATATATGAGGTTCTTATCTATGTCTATAATTATGAATATTATGATAAAACTTTTAGATTGTAATCAGATTACTCAAAATACTTATCGATGCCATCACAAATGCCCAGTACTATTTTATCCTGGTATTCATCGGTCTGCATCAGTTTATCTTCCGTCTTATTAGTCATATACCCCATTTCAATGATTGTAACAGGAATCGTACTCCAGTTGATACCACTCATATCATCATGGGCTATAGCTCCACGATTCTTTGCATCGGTATTCACACAGATAGAATCTACGATCAACTGTGCCAGGCTATAGCTGTCCTTATATAACTGCGGAATATAGGGGTTGTTTTTTGAAGGATATAGTGTGCTTACACCATTAACATCGGAATTCTCTGAACCATCAGCATGGATACGAATGAATACATCAGCGCTGCTTTCATTCGCAATCTCCGCACGTTCCTTGTTACTCAGATCAACATCGTTAGTTTCACGGATCATCACAACCTCATAGCCGCGGTCTATCAATTCAGCCTTTACCTTCTTGGCTACGGCTAAGTTTAATTCATATTCAGCAACACCGGTATAAGTGCCTTGAGTTCCGGAACTTACTTTAGGTTTTTTAGTCTTAGCACCAGGACCGATGGGTTCTTCCTCGTAATTCCCTTTTCTCTGATGACCAGCATCAATCGCAATGATTTTAACATCAGTTTGATCGGATGTATCAGTTTCTGAATAAGAATCTTCCGCATCGTCAACGAAGGGAGTAGGTGTAGCCTTAGGAGACGGTTTCAGTGTTGGATTAGCTGTTGGAACAACGGGGGGATCCGTTGGTATCGCTGCCTCCGCGGTCGGCGTTGGCATTAATGCTTCCGTGGGAGGTATAGGCGTAACAGTCACCGAAGGAGCTGTCGGAGTCACTGCCACCGTAGGAGTTATTACGATATCGGTATCTGCCACATCTTCAGTCTTCTTGGAACATGCAGCGAGAAAGACCATAATCATTATAACCGTAAACATCAGTAGATATATCTTATGCAACATGTTTTTCAACTAATCAATTTCCTTTCTTATCTATTGTCTTTATTCATTATAGTGTTCATCAACGTTAAAAACAAGTCAGAATCCTCAGCAAAAATAATGAATTTTTGGAAATAGATAGACATACAATAGTGAAGAGAATGGTTAAAATACTATATTTATAATTATTTGAATGGCTAAAACAATGAAAATGTTAATCCTTTATATCAACCACAAGTGATTTGATAAGGAAATTTTAATTGTTGACAGTTATGGTAAAATCGCTTAATATAAGGCGTACAAATAATATTTATTTTAATGCTAGGGGAGCCAAACGCTGAGAGGTGTGTCGTAAGACATACTGACCCTTACTACTTGATCCGGATAATACCGGCGGAAGGAAGCAATCAAGTGGCCCCCTCCGTTCAAATGAAAAGGAGGATTTTTTTATGTTTCAGAAGGTTTTGGAGTTTTTAACAACAAAAGAGATTTATTCAGAAGTGGAGGTTTATTATACTCCGACAGTAGCAGGTAACATTGTTCTATTTCTTGTCGTTGCACTTTTATTTCTAGCAATGGCAGCGTTTAGCGGAAGTAACAAGAAGTTCCAGGTGAAGCCGCTGGCTTTCTCAGGTATGGCGGTTACTTTGGCGGTAATTACTTCATTTATTAAATTTGCGAAGTTACCTTATGGCGGATCTATCACGTTATTCTCTATGCTGTTTATCTGCTTAATTGGCTATCTCTATGGAACGAAAGCTGGAATCATAACCGGAATTGCTTATGGGTTTTTGAATCTAATCTTAGATCCTACAATTATGCATCCGATTCAGCTGCTTTTGGACTATCCGATTGCATTTGGCTGCCTTGGACTTGCAGGAGCATTCCAAAATTCAAAGCTTGGTATTGTGAAAGGATATATTTTGGGAGTTTTTGGGCGATATTTGTGCCATGTTCTTTCCGGATTTATTTTCTTTGCTATGTATACACCGGAGGGATGGAATCCGATGATTTATTCTTTGGGATATAATGCTACGTATATCTTACCGGAAGCTATTATTACGATTTTGTTGTTATTTATTCCGGTTGTACGAAATGGATTAAACGAAGTAAAAAGAATGGCAATCGAAGTTTAAGCATATGATAGTTAATAAAAGAAGTTAAGAAGGTTTCTGTTTTGAAATTAAGATTAACCATTTCAATTGCCCTTATCTTATGCTTTATAGCGATTATTTCATTTATAAATATTAATAATGAAGAGATTCAGAATACAAAAGAGTCTTCCATTACTACGAGGTTTGAACCCCAGAAACTCGAGCGGTTGGTGCTTATGGAAAATGAAGCAGCCAAAGATGATACCAGCAGCTTAACCAGTACCGAGAAGACTCCTGACTATACGAAGATGTTCCCAGATTTATATACAGAATATGCTATACCGAAGGAAACAAAGAAGAATAAGAAAATAGCATATCTTACTTTTGATGACGGACCAAGTGAGAATACATATGATATCCTGGATTTATTAGAGGAGATGGACATCAAAGCAACCTTTTTCATAGTAGGGAGTTCCATAAAGGAAAGTGAAGAAGATAGCCTTAAGCGCATGGTGAATGAAGGGCATTCCATTGGTATCCATACCTATTCCCATCTATGTAATGAGATATATTGTTCTGTGGAACGCTTTCTGGATGATTTTAATACAGTGTACCAGCAGATTTATGATATAACCGGAGAGCGGGTTAATATCTACCGTTTCCCCTGGGGAAGTAACAATGATTTCAGTAAGAACATCAAGGATGCTCTCATGGATGAAATGGAACGTAGAGGCTTTTCCTGCTATGACTGGAATGTAGATACGAAGGATTCTGTCGGGAGGCCAACTTCCTATTCTATTCTGCGTAATATTAGGAAGGATATTAAAAGACAGGATTACCCTATTATTCTGATGCATGATTCCGGAAGCAACGATCTGACAGTTCAATTATTACCGGGTATCATAGAAATGATCAGCGAGTTGGGCTATGAATTTGATACACTGAATAACCGGGAACCATATCAATTTCCGTGGTAATTGAATATGACCTGGCATTTTATCACTCTTCATAAGAAGAGTGGAGATGCCAGGTCTTTTCTTGTACTTCTCTACAAAGCATTGAATCAAATAGAAGTCATTATTCTGCTCACTCAGCAATTCTCGATACTGCCACATAAATTGCTGAGATCTTATACCAGGTCGCAAAGTCAACAATACCGGTAGCAGGAAGGTCAAAGGTCTGTTGGAAGGCCTTTACCGTATCAGCTGTTTGCTGATTATATTGGCTGTTGACAGCTACCTTAGGAACAGCGAAATAGGTCTCAGATATCTTATTCAACTGTTCTTGAATCATCCGGACATTGGCACCGGATGCTCCGATATTAAGATTGGCACCCGGCCAGGAGGAAGGAACTCCGGATACCTGAGTTGCTGAGTTGATATAGATGGAGTTTCCATAAAAATGTCTCAGAATCTCTATTGGAGTACGTCCCTGATCACCCAACTCCTTAGAACCCCACTGGGTCATCCAGTTTGGACATTGGACTTTTTGTCCGTCGCAGTACTGAGTTAGTATTGGTTGTTTCACATTAGGACGGGACAGGTAATTCGTAAACATCTGATCAACGACTAAACTGATATTATTATAGATGTTCCTTCCTGGAATCCATTTATGGTCAAAAGCTGTCGAAGAGGTTACCGTAAAATTGAAGCCTTGATTGCGGTACCATTCCGTGAATACACGGTTTAAGGTAAAAGAGAGTATTGCTAGTACATTGGCTGTTATTGTAGCTTCCGACCAAGTGGAATATATTTCGCTAGAGGCTACATTCTTAATATAATCTCGGAAGCGTACATAATGATTAGCAGCAGAGGTATCCGTAGGAGGTCCGTCATGCACAATAACAAATTCGGGAATTACAGCTTGAGCTAATACAATTTCTCCTGTTTCAGCAGTATCCTTTATTTCACTTTCTGCAATCTTCGGAGGGTAATCCCCATATAGAGTATGCGGCGGTATTACAAATAATTCACTAGCGGCTTCAGGAGCCATAGCTTTCAAGGTAGACTCCTGGAGCGCGGTGATGCCTGGAAATATCTCAGCATTCTGAATGGTAACTGGGGCATATTGAGGAGAAGATATTCTAATGGTGTATTCCGAGTAGGGCTGTTCGGTGGAAGGTTCCTGGCTATAGTCAGGAGAAGGTGCAGGAAGCTCAACTTCTTCCGTAAGACCGGAAGCATTCGTCTTCACTTCTTCCAAGACCTGATCTGGGGTGGAAGCGGCTGATATAATGACCGTAGCATTTTCAACTGGAACCAAACCGGCGGTGGTAGCGCGAACCTTAAGACGGCCTGAGGCCTGAGTACTCATCTCAGTGGGATAGACACGGATATTCTTTTTTGTATAGTTATTATAAGAAGAATAATTCATTCGATACATGGTTTTACCTCGATTTATTAATAATTATGCGGCCATTCTGGTTAGTGCAACATATAATTGTGATATTTTATACCAGGTAGCGATATCAACTACTCCGGTTACCGGAAGGCTAAAAATCCTCTGGAATGCTCTAACAGCATTAGCAGTTGCAGGTCCATATACTCCATCTACAGCAACAAGTGGAATTAGAGTATAGACTTGAGCAACTCGATTTAGTTGAGTCTGGATAATTCTTGCATTTTCACCTCGTGTTCCGGTTGTTAAGTTGGTTCCGGGCCAGGATCTTGGAACACCGGATACTTCAACTGCAGTATTAATATAAATAGAACTCCCATAATAATTTCGGAGAATCTGAATTGCACTTAAACCTTGGTCTCCGAGGGTTTTGGAACCCCATTGGGTCATCCATCCAGGACAAGTAGTTCTTACACCATCACAGTATTGAGTTAAAATCGGCTGTTTCACATTCGGTCGGGATAAATAATTTACAAAGACGGAATCAACGAGAAGACCGATGTTCGTGAATATATTTCTTCCATTAATCCATTTATGGTCGAATGCGGTGGAGGAGGTAATTGTAAAATTATAGCCTTGATTACGGTACCATTCGGTAAACACGCGGTTTAACGTAAAGGATAGGATGGCAAGAACATTTGCATAAATTGTTGCCTCCGGCCAGGTTGCATAAATCTCACTACAGGCAACATTTTTGATATAATCACGGAACCTAACCCAATAGTTAGGTGCAGCTGCATCGGTAGGTGGGCCATCATGGACAATAACAAATTCCGGAATTACGACACGAGTTAATACAATTTCACCAGTCTCAGAAGTGGGCTTTATCTCGTCCTCAGGTATCTTTGGAGGGTATTCATAATACAAAGTGTGTGGGCCAATTACATATACCACGGGTTCGGCGGGTTGTTCAGGAAGAAGCTCAAGTCTGGCTTCCTGCTCTGCTGTTACATTAGCCAGAATCTCAACACCCGAGTACATAGCATTCGTATAGCCCGGAGCACTGACCTGTACATTATATTCAGAATAGGGCTGCTCCTCAGAGGGTGCCAGACTTAAATCGACGGGGGGAGCCGGAAGTTCAATTTCTTCTGTTAATCCGGAAACATCCGTGGTCAGCTGTTCTATAGTAACGGTCGGATCACTCGGTGAAGATATGGATACAGTAGCATTAGCAATGGGTACATCTCCGGGAGCAGTACTACGGACACGCAGACGTCCTAAGGACTGTGTCTCCATCTGTGTCGGATATACTTTCATTCGGTTTATCGAATTCTTATTCATGATAAAAGGTTTACCTTGATTCATAAACAGACCTCGGTTTATTAGCTTTATTAATAACTTATGTTCGCTTGGGAAAAATGTTCATAGGCTTTCCATAGTAAATAAACAGGTAATTATTATTCATAAGAAATAATAATATATAATTTTTAGAAATCACTTGTTTTTTAGAAATGGATATGATACAATCATAAAAATGCATAGAAAAAATGTATAAATATGCATCATATATTTATAAATATAAAAAAGAAGTAATTGGTTGATATACAGTGGAGTGTATCCCCAGTGTGGGCTTGTATTCTTTTTTTTTGCGCGAAAACGAGTGAGCAACTTATACAAGCAATGAAGTTTGCTTATACAGATGCGAGCAAGAACGCGAACCGGGAAACTCGAGTAAGATTTTCTTGGTTGCGCGAAAACAAAGGAGTTTGTTTCTTATGGTTGCGAAATATTCAAGCCGCTTTTAGCGGCAGAATGGAGGATTTGATGAAAGCATTCTTAATTCTTGAGGATGGTAATGTCTTCACAGGCAAAAGCATCGGGGCACAGAAAGAAATCATCAGCGAGATCGTATTTAACACCGGTATGACAGGTTATCTCGAAGTACTGACGGACCCATCCTATGCAGGTCAGAGTGTTGTAATGACGTATCCTTTGATCGGTAATTATGGGATCTGCTACGAAGACATGGAATCGCACAAACCCTGGGTGGATGGATTTATCGTAAGAGAATTATCAAGAATACCGAGTAACTTCAGAAACGAAGAGAGCATCCAAAGCTTCCTGGAGAGAAATGAAATTACCGGTATAGCTGGTATTGATACCAGAGCATTAGTAAAATTGCTCAGAAATAAAGGCACCATGAACGGAATGATAACTACGAATGCAGACTATAATCTTGAAGAAGCACTAACGAAGATGCATCAGTACAAAGTGGTTAAAGTAATAGAAAAAACAACCGGAACAGACATTAAGGTAATACCTGCAGTTGGAGAAATGAAATATAAGGTAGCTCTCATGGATTATGGCTTGAAGAATAATATTCCGAGATCCTTGGCAGAGAGAGGCTGTGAAGTGACGATATATCCTGCATTTACAAAAGCGGATGAGGTTCTTAAGAATAACCCGGACGGTATCATGTTGTCCAATGGACCCGGAGATCCGAAGGAATGTGAGGAAGTCATCGCAGAGGTAAAGAACATGTTTAATGGTGGAGTACCGATTTTTGCAATCTGCCTCGGACATCAGCTGCTAGCTCTAGCAAATGGGGGAGATACTGCAAAAATGAAATACGGGCACCGCGGTGCCAACCACCCGGTAAAGGATCTAAAATCCGGAAGGGTATACATTTCCACACAGAACCATGGTTATATGGTGAAGGAAGAGAGCATCAGCCCGGCAATTGCTGAAGTCAGCTTCGTTAACGTAAATGATAAAACAGTGGAAGGTTTACATTACCTTGGAAAGAACGTATTCTCCGTACAATTCCATCCGGAAGCCTGCGCGGGTCCGATGGATAGTGAATTCCTTTTTGATGAGTTTATTACTATGATGGAGGTGCAGGGATAATGCCTAGAATTGAGAATATCAAAAAAGTATTAGTAATCGGTTCCGGTCCAATCATCATCGGCCAGGCAGCAGAGTTTGACTATGCAGGAACCCAGGCATGCCGCTCCCTGAGGGAAGAAGGCGTCTGTGTTGTACTTGTAAATTCCAATCCAGCAACCATCATGACGGATAAAGAAATTGCGGATATTGTATATATAGAACCATTAACACCGGACTTTGTAAAAAGAATTATCTTGAAAGAGAAGCCGGATAGTGTACTTCCTACCCTTGGTGGCCAGGCAGCATTAAATATTGCCATGGAGCTTGAGGAGTCAGGATTTTTAAAAGAAAATTATGTAAGGTTAATCGGTACTACCTCTGATACAATTAAGAAAGCAGAAGATCGACTTGAATTCAAGAAAACCATGGAGAAGATCGGGGAACCTTGTGCTCCTAGTGAAGTAGTTACCACAGTAAAGGATGCAGTCGCATTTGCGGAAACAATCGGTTATCCGGTGGTAGTTCGCCCTGCTTATACCCTTGGTGGTAGTGGAGGAGGTATTGCTGCAAACCAAGAAGCGCTTGAAGATATCTGCACCAATGGACTTCGCCTTAGCCGTGTTGGCCAATGCTTAATCGAACGATGCATCTCAGGCTGGAAGGAAATTGAATACGAGGTAATGCGTGATAGTGCCGGTAACTGTATCACCGTATGTAACATGGAGAACATAGACCCGGTGGGAGTGCATACTGGAGACAGTATCGTAGTTGCACCCTCCCAGACCTTAGGTGATAAAGAATATCAGATGCTTCGTAGCGCATCACTGAATATTATCACAGAACTTGGTATTACCGGTGGATGTAATGTGCAGTATGCGCTTCATCCGGATACCTTTGAATACTGTGTAATAGAGGTTAATCCCCGTGTAAGTCGTTCTTCAGCACTCGCTTCCAAAGCAACCGGCTATCCGATTGCAAAGGTTGCAGCGAAGATTGCACTTGGTTATCAGCTGGACGAGATTAAAAATGCAGTAACGAAGAAAACTTTCGCAAGCTTTGAACCAACCCTAGACTATGTGGTAGTTAAAATCCCTAGGTTGCCTTTTGATAAATTCATAACCGCTAAGAGACTTTTAGGAACTCAGATGAAAGCAACCGGAGAGGTTATGGCAATCAGCACAAATTTTGAATCTGCACTGATGAAGGCATTACGTTCTCTTGAGCAGAACATTTACAGTTTGAAATTTGGTAATTATAATAAAATGACAACCGAAGAAATTCTAGTGGAGCTTCATAAAGTAGATGACAGACGTATATTTGCAATCGCAGAAGCAATCCGTAAAGGAATTTCCTATGAAATGATACAAAGCATAACAAAGATAGATTACTGGTTCATTGATAAGATTGCAATTCTGGTAGAGATGGAGAAGGAACTTGAAACACAGCTTCTCACTGTAGAAATGCTTGAAAACGCAAAACGCCTTGGCTTCCCGGACCGCGTGATAGCAGAGTTAACTGGAAAAGAGGAAACGGAAATCAAAGCTATTCGTAAGCAGAACGGTATTATAGCTGCTTATAAGATGGTAGATACCTGCGCAGCTGAATTTGATGCAGCTACACCGTATTATTATTCAACCTTCGGAAGCTTCAACGAAGTAGAGAAGACCAGCGGAAGAAAGAAAATCATGGTTCTTGGCTCCGGTCCCATCCGTATCGGACAAGGTATCGAATTTGATTATTGCTCCGTGCACAGTGTTTGGGCTTTATCAAAGAGCGGGTGTGAAACCATAATCGTAAATAACAACCCCGAGACAGTAAGTACGGACTTTGACATCGCTGATAAGCTCTACTTTGAACCTTTGACCCCGGAAGATGTTGAGAACATTGTTGATATCGAACAGCCGGACGGTGCGGTTGTCCAGTTCGGTGGACAGACAGCAATCAAGTTAACTGCCGCTTTACTTAAGATGGGAGTCCCGATCCTCGGAACTTCAGCAGCAGATGTAGACGCAGCAGAAGACAGAGAACTGTTTGACCAGATCTTAGAAAAATGCGATATTCCCAGACCGGCAGGTAAGACAGTATATACAATAGAGCAGGCTATCAATGCGGCAAATGAATTAGGCTACCCGGTTCTTGTTCGTCCTTCCTACGTACTTGGCGGGCAGGGAATGCAGATAGCCATCAGTGATGAAGACGTCGTTGAGTTCATGAACATCATCAATATGACTGTTCAAGAGCATCCGATCTTAGTAGATAAATACCTGATGGGTAAGGAAGTAGAAGTGGATGCTGTCTGCGACGGAGAAGATATCTTAATACCCGGTATTATGGAGCATATTGAGAGAGCAGGAATTCACTCCGGTGACAGTATCTCAGTCTACCCTTCCCAGAGTATCAGTGATAAGGTAAAAGAAGAAATTGTGGATTACACCAAGAAGCTGGCAAGCTCACTGCATGTCATCGGTTTGATTAATATCCAGTTTATCGTATACGAAGAGAAGGTTTATGTAATTGAGGTTAATCCTCGTTCCAGCCGTACGGTTCCTTACATCAGTAAGGTAACCGCATTACCAATCGTTGATATAGCAACTAAGGTAATTCTTGGAGCTACCATCAAATCACTAGGCTATACACCCGGCTTATGGCCTGAATCAGAGTACATTGCGATCAAGATGCCGGTATTCTCCTTCGAGAAGCTCCGCGGTGCAGAGACCAGCTTAGGACCGGAGATGAAATCCACCGGAGAGTGCCTCGGTATTGCCAAGACCTATCATGAAGCATTATACAAAGCATTCCTAGGTGCAGGTGTGAACTTACCGAAGCATAAGAAGATGATTATGACAGTTAAGAACCAGGATAAGGAAGAAGCCGTAGGGCTTGGTAGAAGACTGATTGCTCTCGGATATGAGATCTATGCAACGGAGGGAACAGCAGATGCTCTTAATAAAAACGGAGTACCGGCAACCGTAATTCGCAAGATTGATCAGGAGCATCCTCATATCCTTGATCTAATCTTAAGCCATGAGATAGATATGGTTATCAATACGCCTACCTTAGGTCGTGATAAGACCAGAGATGGCTTCCTGATCCGCCGTACCTCCATAGAGACGGGTGTAACCTGCTTCACCTCACTTGACACGGCAGCAGCGTTATTAACCAGTATGGAGAATGACAACAGCGAGATTACATTAGTGGATGTAGCACAGATATAAATAACTTAATAACATAGATAAAGCCGACTCTAATTGAAAAATATTATGAGTCGGCTTTATCTTGTTCTGAGTGTGCAAGCATATCAATAAAATTTATTGATTTATTCTCATATTTGCAAATAAATGTAAGATGTGTTAATATCCAAAATAAGCTTAAGGTTAATAATCAATCGGTCATAATTGTAGGGTTGCATGAAATAGATGGAAGCTTCGGAGGTGATTGTAAATGACCCATATTTATTTTGTAAGACACGCCCAGCCTGATCATTCCTGGGTTGAGGATCGGACTAGGCCATTAACAGAGGCAGGGGTAGAAGATAGCAGGCAGGTGGTTGATGCTTTGAAGAATATAAAACTTGATTATGCAACTTCCAGCCCGTATAAGAGAAGTATGGATACCATCCTTGCGTGTGTAGAGGATCATGGATTGGAATTACATACGGATGAACGTTTCCGTGAAAGAGAAAGCGGCCTTAATGCCAGAAAGTATGAAAATATTAAAAAACGCTGGGAGAATAAAGAATTCCACGAAGAAGGCGGAGAGTCACTGAATATGCTTCAGAAGCGTAATGTAGAAGCATTGATGGAACTGCTTTGTAATCATGAAGGCGAGAATATGATAATAGGTACCCATGGTGCAGCTTTAAGTTCCATTTTGAATTATTATAATCCTGAATTTAAATGTGAGGACTTTCTACGCTTTATTGATTATATGCCTTATATAATCAGACTTGACTTTGATGGTATGAGATATCTTGGTCAGGAAGAGATTCTGATCCTGGAGAAGGAATACATACCCGCAAAAATCATAGGGGGAGAATCAAATGAACGAAAATAACAGTTTAATGGACGTGGAAATTCAAGATGTAATTTTAAAAGAGAATTCTATGGAATATTGGAAGAACAGTCTGAAAGATTATATACATGCTCTCGGAGCAGATGTTTGTGGTGTAGCCAGTATCGATCGGTTCACAGCCGCTCCAAAAGGATTTCATCCTTCTGATGTCTATCAGGAATGTAAGTCAGCTATCGTATTCGGAATTGCGCTGCCAAAAGGTTTAACGAAGGTAGAGCCAAGATTGATCTATGGTCATTTTAATTATGACATCTGCAAGACGATTGACTTAATAGCTTTTAAAACCGCTAAAGAAATAGAAGATAAATATCATGGAATAGCCGTACCGATGCCCTGTGACGGACCCTATGAATATTGGGACAGTGATAAGAAAGAAGGCCGTGGATTAATCTCCATGAAGCATGCAGCTGTTCTCGCAGGTCTTGGCAACTTAGGAAAGAGCACCTTACTTCTGAATGAGAAATACGGTAATCTGTTAATTATTGGAGTAGTACTTACGAACCTGGAGTTACCTTCCGATTCCCTTTCAGAAAGCATCTGCATCGAAAGCTGCAGATGCTGCATCGATAATTGCCCGTCCCAAGCGTTAGATGGAACCAGTGCAAACCAGTACCGCTGTCGAACTAATACATACGGAACCAACGCTCGTGGTTATGAAATCGTTAACTGCAACAACTGCAGAAACTTATGCCCGATGCGTTATGGAAAAGGATGCAAATAAAATACCATCCCCTCCTGATTCACCAGCTAGCTAAATAGGAAGAATATTATGTGGTCCGTCTATAATCACCATGAACAGGTATGTGTGAGAGGACCGAGACAAGGATGTGGATTTCAAAACCACATGCGCAAGTGCGTGCTGTTGTTAGGCTATAAAGTAACGATCAAGTCAGACGTGCGACAAATCGCACGAGCGCAAATGTTTGACGAAAAGGGGGTGATAAGAACATACTGTGTACGTTCTTATCATCCCTTTTGAGGAGTTTTTGCGCGTTCTGACTGCTACAAGTGAATGAATAGCCTTAGAACAGCTAGCACGTATCAGCAGGTTTTGAAATCCACATCCTAGTTCTCGGTCCTCATACATACCGTCCGGATATTATATCAACGGATATCAATACTGTTGGTATTCACCTCATCCGGTACTATCCTTCACCTATTTTATCTTGCAGGAAGAATTTCGATCCAATAGCCATCCGGATCGCTGATGAAATAGAGTCCCATAGCTATGTTTTCGTAGCAGATGCAACCCATTTCTTTATGTTTCTTGTAAGCAGAATCGTAATCATCCGTTACGAAAGCTAAATGAATCTCATTGTCACCCAGGTTGTAAGGACGGTCCCACTCCCGTAACCAAGTAAGCTCCAACTTATGGTTCGAGGTACCATCCCCGAGAAATACGATGATAAAATCCCCGGATGCTGGTGTGTTACGTTTCACTTCTTTTAAACCCAGGGCTTCTTCATAGAACTTAATCGACTTATCTAGGTCAAAAACATTATAATTGTTATGTGCAAAATTGAAATTCATGTATGATACCTACCTCTCAGTATGATATGTCCATTATAAACAAATTCCCATCAAAATAAAATATCAATTTACAAGATAATCATGTACTATATATAATATTAAGATTTTAAATATAAAAAAAGAACACGCACCGTGATGCGTGTTCCTGGGTTTATAAATTTAATGTATTTAGTTGCCTGAATTTACTACTAATGAATTAGATTGGAGCTTAGCCAAATCGCTTTCTCTCTGAGCGCTTAATTTATCAAGATCAAATTTATCATCTAAGTAATTGTTAAGACTATCCGTCAATGATGTAGATGAAGTTGCATCGTACTTTGAATTAAAGAATTCATATAATGCCTTGTTTAAATCATCTTCAACAATATAATCCAACTCAGGATGATTATTCAAATAAGACTCTAAGGTTGATGCATCCTCCTGTTTGGTTACAATTACGGTGCATCGGGAATACTTGCGGCTATTGTCTGAGTTCGTCGCATCAATTTCAGCAAAAACATAAGTTAAACCTATCTTCCTTGCTGATATACGACCACCGGGACTAACCGATGCAATTGAGGAATCATAGCTTGAAAATTTTGCATTTTCTACCGTATTACTCGGCTTTAATATTACATTCAGGAAGTCATTTTTATCAAGTCCAAGAATAATTCTTGACTTGGTTAATTTAACGCTGAAAGCCGGGAGACCTACAGTGACCTCGCATTCTAAGTTGGTAATTGCTGCTCCATTTTTTACAGTAGCTGTAACTTTGGTAACACCTACCTTAATCGCAGTAATTTCTCCATTTTCACTAACAGAAGCAACTTCCACATCGTCGGACTTATAAATTGCTTTAGCACCTTCGTTTAAATTATAAACTTTTAAGTTATATGTTTTGCCTTTAACTAACGGAATGCTTTTTACGTTTAACTTATAATCGCCCTCCTTCTCAACTTCTACACTGGCTGCCTTCACTTTGGAAACATTCCAAGCAGTGAAGGGGATCAGTGATGTAAATATGAGAAGTAAGCCAAACACAATGAAGCATTTAAAAAAGAACTTCTTTTTCATGGCTGTTCCTCCGATTTCTGGAAATCCCTTTGTCACATCCTATCTATTCTGGAATCATCATACTATTTCTTTTTGTCAGAAAAGTGTCATAATGTAAAATTTTATATAATAAATTCTTAATAAATTCCACTTGATTTTACTTAAAAAATTATGATAAATTTACAGAAGGCCTGTATTTCTTGGCACGGAGAGATTTGTAGAATTTTGGGGTTAATGTAAGTAATAAGCTAAATTGTGTCAATTTTATGGCTTATAAGAATTGATAAGTTTTTCTACTTGTTTTCATACTGACATATAAGATATAATGTTCACGATAGGCAGATTAGTCCGAATAAGGCAGGGCATGTTCCGAACTTGTTCGGGAACATGACATGACTTATACGGATAAGTGCAACGTGAACAACGTATCCTTCGGATACGTGGAAAGCAAAGCTTTCGAGTTCCTAATCTGCAATACTAGTACGATACACATAGGATAACGGGAAAAGAACTATGAAGGGAGATTTGATAATGCAGCATATTTTGATCGCTGATGATAATCGTGATATTACAGATATTTTATCTACTTACTCCAGAATGGAAGGCTTTGAACCGATAGTTGCGGGAGACGGAGAAGAAGCAATCCGGCTGTTTACACAGCACAATCCTGATGTTGTATTGCTGGATGTAATGATGCCGAAGGAAGACGGATATGAGGTGTGCAGGAAGATAAGAAGCAAATCCAATGTGCCTGTCATTCTGATTACGGCTAGAGGGGAAGACTTCGATAAAATTATGGGACTTGATATCGGAGCAGATGATTATATTGTCAAACCATTCAGTCCAAGAGAGGTAATGGCAAGAGTAAGAGCAGTGATGAGGAGAATGTCTAAGACAACAAAGGAAGCATCCTCAGAAAATACACTTATAGTTGGAAATCTTGAAATTAACCTTGACGAATACACCTTACATATAGGGGGTAATAAGATAGCGTTGACAAAGAAAGAAATTGAGACTATGTGGACTTTGGCTACTAATCCGAATAAAGTATTTACCAGAGATAATCTGCTGGACAGCTTATGGGGCTTCGATTATTTCGGAGATAGCAGAACAGTGGACTCCCATATCAAACGTCTTCGATCTAAATTAGATGTAATAGAACATCCGTCCTGGAATATCAGAACAATATGGGGTGTAGGATATAAATTCGAAATAGAAGAAAAGTAGGGGTCAAATGGCTAAGAAAGATAAGGTTCGCATCTATAACCGTCTGTTTTTTAAGCTGTATCTGAATTATGCGGCTATGTTGTTAATAACCGCAGTATTAATATGCCTAATTTTCATGAAATTGTTCTCTGATATGACAAGTGATAATAATCTGACGGAAATGCAAAAACAAGCGAGAGAAGTCAGTAATATTACCACTGAATATATCAAGAATGAAAATGCTGATGCTTATTTAAATGACCTTGATAGAATAACAACGGTAAATAATTGGGATGTTTATATTGTTTCCAATCCGTTTACGTTTAATCCTATGGATCCGGCAATGGAGAACAGTAATACCTATGAAGATTTTCAAGCAACGCCGGAACTGGTAAAATATGTTGAGATTTTACAAGACGCTTTTAATGGTATTGAAGCGAAGGATGAGTATTATGAAGAATCCGAAGAACGGCAGACAATAGTGGTGGCATGCCCGATAAAGGGAGTAAATCAGAAGGAGATTGTTGGTGCAGTACTTATTAAAAAGCCTTTTGATGAGGCACAGGAGCTAGTTAAAAATAGTTTTTCTGTATTCATAATAAGTAGCGTTGTAGCCCTTGGAATATCCTTTGTTATGGTAATCTTATTTGCAACCGGATTATCTTTACCGATTTCTAGAATGCGTGTAACAGCATTAGAACTGGCTGCAGGTAATTATCATAGTAAGACAGGAATCAATCGCGATGATGAAATCGGTGATCTTGCTAAAACGGTGGACATCCTGTCCGATAAACTGCTGGAAAATGAAAATGAACGCAGGAAGCTGGATCAAATGCGTTTTGACTTCTTTGCAAATGTATCCCATGAGCTTCGTACTCCGATTACAGTAATCAGAGCTTATACTGAGACTTTAGCAGATGGTGTTGTTCAGGAGAAGGAAAAGGTCGACCAGTATTATGATAGGATGCTATCTGAATGTAAATCCATGGAACGCCTAGTTGCAGATCTTTTAATTCTTTCTAAAATGCAGAATCCAGATTTTGCAATTGATAGAGAACCGGTAAATCTTGTTCAGGTATTTGATGATATTATCCGTAGTGCTGGAGCAATCGCTGAGAAGAAGAATATTGAGATTAAGGTAGGAAAAGACAATCCGATTTCCATGATCCTTGGTGACTATGACCGTTTAAGACAGATGTTCATGGTAATCTTAGATAATGCCATTAAGTTTTCTGATGAATATAAAACTGTGCACATAAATTTATCAAACTCGGACAAAATAAAAGTATCAATCAGAGATGAAGGAATCGGTATTGAGACTTCTGATATTCATTATATTTTTGAGAAATTTTATAAATCAAATCTACGACATAATGCAGGTGGTACAGGTCTTGGGCTTGCTATCGCAAAGCAGATTGCAATAAAACATGATGGAACTATTGAGGTTATTTCAACACCCGGAGTAGGAACGGAGTTCGTATTTTCATTCCCGGTTTATGAGTATGAAAGCGAATGAGAGCTTACTGAATAAGTTGGTTTATCAACCTAGTATTACCAAGCAAATTAAAGATAAAAACCTTGAAAAATAGAGGATAATGAGTTATAATAAAGTCAAGGAAATTCCTGAGGTGTGCGACACTCCTGTAATTTGAACCTACATGATTAAAAAGGGATTCCTACATTCGTAAGTGGATGTCAAGCCTCCGATTACAGTGGAAGGCAGAAGCTTATGTGCGGTTACCCACCTAGCTTTGCTAGGAGTCAAAATACAGGAAACGGCATTTCGGGTATAACACTAATGATAAAAGCGGCCCTTGGCCGCTTTTTTTTACTTTAACATAGAAGCATGCAAGGCATGCTTTTTTATATATTTTGATATAAAGTTGCGAAACAGTATTTTTTCCTTGTCTTTTTGAGGATAGAAATTTATAATCATAAGAAAAGAATGAATCCTTTAGGAGGCAATCAATGAAGCATGGATTTATACGAGTTGCCGCAGCTACTCCGGTAATCAGAGTTGCAGATTGCGGATATAATGCCGGTAAAATCATGGAATTAATAGATCAAGCCCAGGATCAGGGTAATAAGCTGGTTGTATTTCCGGAGCTCTGTATTACAGGGTATACCTGTGGTGACTTGTTCCTGCAGGACACCCTGCTTCGTGGTGCAATGGAAGGTGTTAAGGAAATAGCAGAACATACCAAGGGTAAAGAGATTGTAGTTGTCGTAGGCTTACCCTATCTGGTGAAAGGCAAACTTTATAACACGGCAGCTGTTATCAATGACGGTAAGATACTTGGCTTAATCCCAAAGATGAGTATTCCGAATTATACAGAATTCTATGAAGCAAGACATTTTACCTCAGGGCTATTAGACCCTATTTCAATTCGCTTTCTGGGTGAGGAAATTTATTTTGGTTCAAGGATGCTATTCCAGTGCGAAAATATACCGGAATTTATTCTTGGTGTGGAAATTTGCGAGGATCTTTGGATTCCTAAGTCTCCAAGTATTGAACACTGCATCGCTGGAGCAACCATAATTACCAACCTTTCGGCTAGTGATGAGCTGACCGGAAAAGATGCATACCGCAGGGAATTGGTGAAGAGTCAGTCTGCCAGATTGGTATGCGGATATCTTTATAGTGATGCAGGTGAGGGGGAATCCACAACGGATGTGGTATTTGCCGGACATAATCTGATCTCAGAGAACGGAACATTGCTCGCGGAATCGAATACTTTCGTTAACGGAATGATATCAAGTGAGATAGATTTAGGAAAGTTAAAAAGTGAAAGAAGAAGAATGCATACCTATCTGGGTCAGAATACGGTTCCTTATAAGGTGATTCCATTTTCCTTCGGAGCAGGTAATGATGAGCTGCCCGAGATTAATCTGACACGCTATATCGATCCAGCTCCCTTTGTGCCTTCAGAAAAATCAGATAGAGACAAGCGCTGCATGGATATCATCAATATACAGGCAATGGGCTTAAAGACAAGGCTAGCCCATACAGGTATCAAAGCTGCTGTGATCGGTATCTCAGGTGGACTGGATTCTACCCTTGCTCTATTGGTAACCGATAAAGCATTTGAGATGCTGGGTCTGGATAAAAAGGGCATCATTGCAGTCACAATGCCCTGCTTCGGAACTACGGACAGAACTTACAGCAATGCAATTACTATGGCGAAGTGTCTGGGTGTTACGTTATTAGAGATTCCGGTCAGAGACGCGGTGGAACTTCATTTTCGTGACATCGGGCATGATATCAACATTCATGATTTAACCTTTGAGAACAGTCAAGCAAGAGAAAGGACTCAGGTACTGATGGATGTTGCCGGTAGATATAACGGCTTTGTAGTAGGAACAGGTGATATGTCAGAGTTAGCTCTTGGCTGGGCTACCTACAACGGAGACCACATGTCAATGTACGGTGTTAATTCCTCCGTCCCAAAGACCCTGGTGCGTTATCTGGTATCCTATTTTGCAGATACCACAGGGGATAAGGAACTTCAGAAGGTACTCGCTGATGTACTGGATACACCGGTAAGTCCCGAGCTTCTTCCACCAAAGGATGGAGAGATTGCTCAGAAAACTGAGGATATCGTAGGACCTTATGAGCTACATGATTTCTTCCTATATTATATCTTAAGATTTGGCTTTGAACCATCGAAGGTTTTTCGACTGGCAAAGATCGCATTTTCGGGTAGTTATGATGAGAAAATAGTTTTACAATGGTTAAGAGTGTTCTACAAAAGATTCTTTACACAGCAGTTTAAACGTTCCTGTCTGCCGGACGGACCAAAGGTCGGCAGTGTATCGGTATCACCGAGAGGTGATCTGAGAATGCCTAGCGATGCCTCTGCAGCGTTATGGATGAAGGAATTGGATAAGCTATAAAATTACCATGAGGTATATGACAAGAGGAGAATAAAAGATGGCACTTAAGATTATTACGGATTCCGCTTCCGACACACCCAAGTGGGTGATCAATGAATTTGATTTACACGTAATTCCAACACCGGTGGTAATTGACGAGAAGGATTATTTTGATGGCAAAACTATTTTTGTGGAGGAGTTTTATGATATACTCCGCAGCGGCAAGGATATTAAAACCTATCACATCAATGCCCAGATGTTTTATGATAACTTTGAACCTTATGCTCAAAGTGGTGACGAAGTGATCTATATCTGCTTTTCTACAGGAATTGCAGGTACATATAATGCAGCCAATATAGCAAAGACGGAACTTGTTGAGAAATATCCGGATTTTGAACTAACGATCATTGATTCTAAATGTGCTTCTCTTGGCTTTGGACTGGCAACCTATTATGCACTACAAATGCAGAGAAAAGGTGCGTCCAAGCAGGAAATCATTGATGCAATCCACTGGCATTGTGAGCATATGGAGATGATTTTTACAGTGAACACCCTGGAATATCTCTTTAAAGGCGGACGACTTAGCAGAACCTCTGCAATAGCAGGGGGATTGCTTGATATTAAACCTATCATACATGTGAATGATATCGGCGCCTTGGAATCAATTGAGAAAGTCAGGGGAAGAAATAAATCTTTGAAGAGACTGATTGAAATTGTAGGCGAACGTGGAGCAAGTTTGCAACAGCAGAAAATCGGAGTACTACATGGAGATGATGCACCGACAGCGAAACTCATTCGAGAACAGCTGAAGGAAACATTCGGATGCGATGATTTTGTTGAAAATTATGTGGGTTGTGCGATCGGTGCTCATACCGGCCCTGGAATTATCGGCATCATCTTTCTTAATGAAACCTCTCCTTATCATACATATTTTTAGAATATAAAAAGTGAATGCCGTAATATTAATTACGGCATTCATGAAAAGATGTTACTCTGTTACCATTGCTTTTTCTAATGTAGTTTTGACTGCTTCAATCAGAAGCTGCTCGGTATATTTGCTGTCTTCCTGGACCTCTATCTGGTCGATAGGTACATCATCGTATAATTGCAGGGCGATTGCTTCTAAGGACGGCTCAACCAGCGGGTACATCGTTTTTATAGATTCATCAATATTCTCGATGCGCACAGAATTAATGTGATTTTTGTCTACCACAACTACCATGTTGAGGGCCATATCATTCAAAGCAAATGAGGAGGAATATGTACCTGCAGTATAGAGATCAGTCTCGGTGGAGGCTGTTTCTTCATCCTTGCCACCTCGGAACATAAAGATGAGTAACAGGATTAACAGAATGCCTAATGCTGCAAAAATCACCGTATATATGATTTCTTTTAATTGGATAACGACTATTTTTGTTTTTGCCATTTCTTTCCTCCAAAGCATTATTGCTTCATGTCTTATTTCTTAATATATATTATTAGGCTTAATTACATTTTATGCAGATAAATTCCATACATGGAGGGATATTTTATGTCCTTGCAATTATTTCTTGGAAGTGCCGGTTCAGGCAAATCCTATCAGCTATACCGCGAGGTAATCGAACAATCGAAAAAAGAACAAGGTGTGAATTTCCTGGTTATCGTACCGGAGCAGTTTACACTTCAGACCCAGAAGGATATCGTTACCATGCACCCGGAGCACGGGGTCATGAATGTGGATATCTTAAGTTTTTTGCGCTTCGCTTATCGTATATTTGATGAGGTTGGTGGCAATGAATATCCGGTACTTGAGGATACCGGCAAAAGCATGGTACTACGTAAGGTGGTATCTGAAAAACGGAAAGACCTGATATTGTTCGGCACCAACGTGAAAAAGACCGGTTTTATCAATGAACTAAAATCTCTTCTCTCCGAGCTCTACCAATATAATATTCAGGCGGATGATTTCCAGAAGATGCAGGAGATCTCACAGAAGAAGCCTGTGCTTAAAGCTAAACTGGCTGATTTGTCTACTATATACGAAGGCTTCCGCAGTTTTATGAAGGAACGCTATATTACAGCGGAAGAAATTCTGGTGGTACTGAATGAAGTGATTGATCATTCTCAGTGGATCAAAGATACAGTGATTTGCCTGGATGGATTTACCGGCTTCACACCTTGTCAATACCAATTGCTTGCTAAGATGATGAGATATGCTAAGAAAGTCATGATTACGGTGACTCTTGATCCAAGGGAGGAGTTAGGACAGGATATATCGGAACATCAGCTCTTCGGATTAAGTAAGAAGACAATAGAGAAATTATATCGAATAGCATCTGATACAGATACACGGATAGACCTTCCTGTATATGCTGAGAAGAACAACAATTGTAAAGTGCCATATCGTTTTATTCATTCCCCGGCTCTAGCTTCTTTGGAACATAATATTTTCCGCTACCCATATCAAACCTATAGTGAAGCTCAGGAGGATATCACTGTTCATGCAACAAAGGATGTGAATGTGGAAGTAGCCTTTGTGGCAAGAGAGATTACTCGATTAGTCAGAGAAGAAGGCTACCGGTATCAGGAGATAGCGGTGGTATCCGGTGATGTCAAGGAATATGGCCGAATTGCAAAGAGAACCTTTGCATTATCCCATATTCCCTGCTTTATTGATTATAAGAAAGACATTCTAAATAACCCCTTTGTGGAATTATTACGTTCGGCAATCGTAGTGGTTAGTGAGGATTTCAGTTATGAAGGAGTATTCCGGTATCTACGTACCGGGCTCACCGATATTAACTTGGAGGAGACAGATCTCCTTGAGAATTATGTCCTTGCCACAGGAATTCGCGGGCATAAGAGGTGGAATGAGCCCTTTAGCAGGAGGTATAAATCGAAGGAAGTCATTCCTCTGGAGCGGATTAACCTGATCAGAGAAAAACTGCTATTGGAGCTTGAACCTCTGTATGGAGCACTGAGGGATAAGGAAAAAACTTTGAAGGATTATACCGCATCTCTTTATGAACTGGGATTACGCTTGAGAATTGAGGAGAAGCTTGAGCGATACAGGGAACACTTTCAGGAAGCGGATGTACCATCCTTAGCAAAGGAGTTTGAGCAGATTTACCGAATTGTCATGGAACTGTATGACCAGATGGTACTGCTGCTCGGGGACGAACAGTGCACCTTGAAAGAATTCGGAGAGATTCTGGATACCGGCTTCGTCGAAGTGAAAGTGGGCATCATACCACCCGGTGTGGATGAGGTTGTTGTCGGTGATACGGAGCGAACCAGGCTAAAAGATATTAAGGTTCTCTTCTTTATTGGCGTGAATGAGGGAATTATCCCTAAAACCATCGGCAGTGGTGGAATTCTTTCCGATATTGAGAGGGAGTTGTTGATTAATAATGATATCGAGCTAGCACCAACCAAACGCCAACAGGCATTTACGGAGCAGTTCTATATCTATCTTAATATGACCAAACCGAAGGAAAAGCTTTACATTACATATCATAAGGTGAATGAAGAGGGAAAAACAGTGAACCCGTCCTTCTTAATCGGTAAAATGAAGCAGCTGTTCCCTCAGTTAACCATCAAGGATGAGGATGAGAGTATGGAAGATGTGGAGCATGTCTTAAGAGATGACGGGCTTAATTATCTTTCGGAAGGATTGCGAAATTATCAAAAGAATGAAACCTCAGACCTCTGGAAGGAACTATATCTACATTATAGTTCCGGTGAGGCTACAAAACGAATCCTAGATAAGCTGCTGGAAGGTGCCTTCTATGTTAATACGGAAAAAGGTATCTCAAAAGAAGCGGCTAAGCTGCTGTATGGTCAGGAATTAAAAGGCAGTGTAACCAGACTCGAGAAGTATGCAGGATGTGCCTTTGCGCATTTCATGTCTTATGGACTTTCCTTAGAAGAGCGCCAGGAATATAAACTGGCAATACCGGATATCGGAACGATATTTCATAATGCCATTGATCACTTCTCCAAACGTCTCGGAGGCGGTGAATATACCTGGCATAACATCCCGGATGACATTAGGGAAGTGTGGGCGAAAGATAGTGTGGCTTATGCAGTAGAAGCTTATGAAAGCACCGTTCTGCGAAGCTCTTCACGCAATGAATATATGATTAACCGTATGGAACGGATTACAATAAGAACCTTATGGGCACTTTGCAACCAGATAAAGCAAGGAGCCTTTGAACCCATGGGTTATGAGAAACAATTCTATCATGTTCCCGATGTGATGCTGACTCTAACCGGGCGTATTGACCGCTTAGATATCTATGAAGACGCAGACAAGGTATATGTCAGAGTAGTAGATTATAAATCAGGTAACACCTTCTTTGATATCGGCAGCGTCTATTATGGCCTGCAGCAGCAGTTGTCCGTATACTTAAGCGCAGCGATGGAATACCTGAGTAAAAACAATCCCTCAAAAGAGATTATACCTGCCGGGATCTTTTATTATCACATTGATGATCCCATAGTAGCAAAATCAGACCAGGCAGAAGAGGACATCTACAAAAGTCTGCGTATGAATGGTCTGGTAAATGAAGACAAAGTGGTTATTGCCTTGATGGATCAGAAGCTGGCAGGATCGGACGGATCCCTTACGGCTTCAATGAAATCGGATATCATTCCCGTTGAGACTAATAAAGAGGGTGAGCTAAACAAAAGGTCGGTAACTGCCTCGAAGAAGCAGTTAAAAGCTTTGGTGGATTATGTGAATGGAAAGCTGGTTGAAGATAGCAGACAGATACTTGATGGGGATTCTACCTTGAATCCGTACCGAACCAAAGATCGTAAAGCCTGTGATTACTGTGAGTATAAGAGCGCTTGCGGTTTTGATAGTAGACTGCCGGGATATGCCTATAGGAATCTTGCTAAGAAGCCTGCCGACGAGATAAAAGCTGAAATCTGGGGTAATGAATAATGAAATATTAGGATAAGGGGCATAATTATGGCTTGGACAGTTGCACAACAGAAAGTAATTGATACGAGAAATAAGAATCTATTGGTTTCGGCAGCGGCGGGCTCAGGAAAGACTGCTGTATTAGTCGAGCGCATTATTTCTATGATCTCAGAGGGAGAACAACCACTGGATATTGATCATCTGTTGGTCGTTACCTTTACGAATGCTGCAGCTGCAGAGATGAGGGAGCGTATCGGTAAAGCGATTGATGTGAAGCTACAGAAGGAACCGGAAAACTTGCATCTCCAAAAGCAGATATCCCTGCTCCAAAGTGCTAATATTACCACAATTCATAGCTTCTGCTTGAATGTAATACGCAATTATTTTCATCGAATTGACCTTGACCCCTCCTTTAAGATTGCTGAAGAGTCTGAGATAACACTGATGAAGTCCGATGTAATCTCGGATATTTTGGAGCGATGGTACGAGGAGGGCAGGGAGGATTTCCATGCCTTTATCGAAAGCTATTCCTATTCTAAGTCCGATACTCCTATCGAAGAATTAATCTTGCAATTATATAATTTCTCTATGAGTGATCCATGGCCGAAGGCTTGGATTGCAGATAAGAAGAAAATGTATGAGATAGAGTCAATTCAGGAACTATATGATGCTCCTTGGATGAAGGAGTTACTTTATTATGTACATGCTGTACTAGAAGATCTACTTGTAAAGAATTCTCAAGCAATAACTTGCTGCAACGAAACAGGTGGCCCAACGGCATATCTGACTGCACTTATGTCTGACCGAAGCATATTGGAAGGCTTAAGAGGAGCTGGTTCTTATGAAGAATGTGCAAGACTATTCCCCGGTATTACCTTTGATCGTTTATCCGGTAAGAAGGAAGAGGGGGTAGAGCTCTGGAAAAAGGATAAGGTGAAGGAGCTTCGCGAAGAAGTTAAGAAAGGACTTAAGGATCTTACGAACCAATACTTTTTTCAACCTCCGGAGGAAATGCTGAAAGATATGCAGGCAGTTGATCAGGTGATGAAGGTGCTTTTTGACCTGACACTGGAGTTCATGGAGGAGTTTGCAAACAAAAAAGAAGAGAAGAACCTGATTGACTTCAACGATCTGGAGCATTTTGCCCTTAAGATCCTTGTTAAGGACGAGCAGGAAGAAAACCAAACAGTGACTGGGATAAGAAGCGGAAAGAATCCAACTCAGGCCGCCCTGGAATTAAGTGAACAATTCTATGAAATTCTAATAGACGAATATCAGGACAGTAACATGGTTCAGGAGACAATCTTAAGGAGTATTTCCCGAGAGGATGTGGGGAAGCCGAACCGTTTCATGGTTGGTGATGTGAAGCAGAGCATCTATAAATTTCGTCTGGCGATGCCGGAGATTTTTATGGAGAAGTACGGAACTTACTCTTCCGAGGATGAGGACCTTAACGGACATACCAATTATTATCAGAGAATTGATCTTGATAAGAACTTTAGAAGCAGAAGACAAGTTCTGGATTATGTGAATAAAATTTTCGAGCAGATTATGCAACAATCCGTGGGTGGTATCATCTATGATGATGCAGCAGCCTTAAAATATGGTGAGCTATATGATAACAACAATGGCACGGAGACTGATAGTGACCTTCATGAACCTGCGCTGATTTCTCGTCTGGCTTGTGAGGTTGACTTTTTATTAGTTACGGATGAAGAGATTGCAGCCTATGATAAGGACGGAAATTCTATGCCTCAGGATAAAAGTGAACAGAGCATAGCGGATCAGGTAGGCTCTAATGATGCTACCTCAGAGGAAGAAGACCTTGATGAGGAAGCATATACGAAGAAGGAGATTGAAGCAAGAGTAATTGCTAAGAAGATTAAGGAATTAACTGATCCGTGTACAGGAATGCTAGTGACGGATAAGAGGTCAAAGCTTCTTCGACCTGCTACTTACAAGGATATTGTGATACTACTTAGAAGTATGTCCAATTGGTCCGAAGTGTTCGTTAACTCTCTGATGCAGGAAGGCATCTCTGCTTATGCTGATACCGGAACGGGTTATTTTCAGACGCTGGAGATCTTAACCCTGATTAATATGCTTCGTATTATTGATAATCCGAGGCAGGACATTCCATTAGCAGGAGTTCTCTATTCTCCTATGGTGGGTTTAACGACTACCGAGCTGGCTATGATTAGAGCAGGAGATCGTAATGTAAGTATGTACTGCGCTGTTATCAAGTATGCTGCGGAGGGAAATGTTGAAGAACTCCGCACGAAGCTTTCTAATTTTATTACTCAGCTGGAAGATTATCGCAAGCTAATCAACCACAAGCCAATCCACGAGATAATCGAGTTGGTTTTAGATCAGACCGGTTATTACTATTATGTCAGTGCTATGCCTGGCGGCGACCGGAGGAAAGCGAATATCGATATGCTGATTTCTCAAGCTGTCCGTTTTGAAAAAGGCAGTTATAGTGGTTTGTTCCATTTTATTAGATATATTGAGAAACTACATAAGTATGAGGTAGACTTCGGTGAGGCTTCAACGGCGGGAGAACAGGATGATACAGTGCGTATTATGAGTATCCATAAAAGCAAGGGGTTGGAATTCCCGATTGTATTTGTAGCGGGAATGAGCAAACAGTTTAATACTCAGGATCTCAGGAACAGCATTGTGCTTCATAGTGAATTGGGTGTCGGACCGGAGTATATCGACAGCAAACTAAGAATGAAGGTTCCTACTCTACTTAAAAAGGTAATACAGAAGAAGGTACAGGTTGAAAACTTAGGGGAAGAGCTTCGTGTCTTATATGTTGCTATGACCCGAGCGAAAGAGAAGCTGATATTAACAGGTTACCTGGATTCAGTTAAGGATATTATGAAGAAGGATTTCTCCTTCTTTGAGCTTATGTCAGCCAAGAGTTATATGGACCTGGTTCTTCCGGCAATGCTAAATAAGATGGGAAGAAAGCCAGTGATAGAGGAACTTCCTTATGAGTGGAATAATAATGGAATGGTAATAAGCGTAATATCACAAAACGAGCTACTGAAGCAGGAGCTGAAGAAGCAGCTTTTTCTACGAAAGGATCAGGATGAAATATTGACCCTTAATCCCGAAGAAACTTATGATTTGAGCTTGAAAGAAGAAATTAAATCTAGATTTAATTATACATATCTACACCTGAATGAAGCAGGTTTAAAGATCAAGATGACTGTCTCAGAATTAAAGAAGCTAGGGCAGTTCCAAGATGAGGAACAGAGCTTAAATCTGTATCAGTCGGTATTAGAGAATAGAGATATGGTATTAGTAGATAATCAGATTGTCACGAAGGAAGCTAAGCCTGCCACTGTACCAGATTTTATCCTGCAGAAGGAGCGGGATACCAGTGGTACCGATCGTGGTACCTTATATCATAAGGTACTGGAACTTCTCGATCTGACACGTGTAGAGATTCCAGAAGACGTTTCTAAGGAAATGGAGCGTATGGTGCGTGAAAACCGCATAAACACGGAAGATGTTAAAAAGTTAAAACAAGATTATATTTTTAAATTCGCTTGTGGCCCTGTCGCAGATCGTATGAGAAAAGCTGCTTTGGAGAATAAACTGTATCGGGAAAAGCAGTTTGTTATGGGGATTAAAGCTTCCGAGGTAATCAAGGCTTCAGACAGTGAAGAATTAATTCTCATCCAAGGTATCATAGACGTATTTTTTGAAGAGGACGGAGAGCTTGTCCTTTTGGATTACAAATCAGATCTTGTGGAGCAGGAGGAGCAGCTGATCAAGCGTTATAAGGTACAGCTGGAATATTACCGGAGAGCTCTGGAACAGATGCTACATAAACGGGTAAAAGAAAGTATTATTTATTCTCTTCCCTTAGGAAAAGAAGTAAGAATAGTTGATTAGAAGATGGGAACACTTTAAAAAGCCGATTACTTAGATACCGTAATAAACAACAAGTAGGTATTATGAAATTGTATTTGAAGGGTGTGACTATATGGGAAAGAAAAAAGAAAAGGAAATTGATCTTAATAATCTAGAACCTGCGGAAGTCGTTAAATATGAAATAGCGAAAGAACTGGGATATCTGGATAAGGTTATGACCACCGGATGGAAGTCCCTTACTGCAAAAGAGTCAGGTCGAATCGGTGGTATTATGACGAGGAAGATGCGGGAAGAGTTAAGAAAAAATGGAATGCAAAATGGTGTAAATGAGAAGTAAAATTATGAATGCTGCAGATGAATGCTTCCAAATCAATGGAGCAGAAAAGTTTGCAGCATTCCATATAAATTCATTAAAAATTACCGACTTGACTTGGAGGAGTGAAATCATGAAGAAACCGAAGATGATTATTTTCGATTACGGGCAGACACTGATTACGGAAGAACGTTTCGATGGGGAGGCAGGCAATAAGGCTGTCTTAAAACTAGCGAAAAGAAATCCTTATCAGGTATCAGCAAAGCAGGTTCAGGAACTGGCCAAAGAATTAAATAAGGAGATTGGCAGATATCATCCCGATGTTCGGAAATCAATCAGTATAGAAGTACATAACCATAAATTCCAGCAATACCTTTACGAATATTTTGGCTTGGAATTTGATCAAACGGAAGAAGAGCTGGAAAAGATCTTCTGGGATAATGCCGCCAGGGGGAGAGCTACGGACAACATAAAGGAATTGATGGAATATCTCCAGAAGGCAGGAATTCGCACAGCGGTCATCAGTAATATCTCCTTAAGCGGTAATACCCTAATGGAGCGAATTGGTTCCATTCTACCGGATCATCATTTAGAATTTATTCTGGCTTCAAGTGAATATGTATTCCGTAAGCCTCACAACCGTATCTATGAGCTTGCGCTTCGAAAGGCAAAGCTGGACGCCAGAGAAGTCTGGTATTGTGGAGATAATGCCTATTATGATGTGGAAGGGGCAACAAAGGCAGGAATCTATCCGGTTTGGTATCGGGGGGCAATGGAGTCAGAGAACAGGCTGATGCCGGAGGTGGAATGCCTTAGTATCAAGGATTGGTTAGAAATGATAGAAGTTTTGGATCAGACTGAACGATAATAGTTGAAAGAAAGCTGCTAAGTTAATGCATTGTTCGCATTTACTGAGCAGCTTATTTTAATGTGTATTCGTATATCTCGAAGGTTTGGTACCAATTCGCTTCAGATTTAACCTCTGATATCAATGGGATTTAATTTTAGTAGCTCTACACCCAGGAAGCCTTTGATTGCTAGACAGATACCGCCTAGCAGGATCGAAGTATCCTGAAGTATGGAGGGTACAATTCTTAAGTAGCTGTTCATCTTACTCGATAAAGCATCCTCAATAAGTTCCGTAATGTGAGGGAAGTTGATGGTAAAGGAACTATTTATTATTACAATGTCAGGATTGTAAGCATTCAGTATGTTATTAATACCGATGGACATGAATTTTACAAAGTCATCCATGATTTTTACTGCATCCGGATCATTCACTTTATATGCATCGCTAAAATCATCGAAGCTGACTTCCTGTAAGTTTTTTGATTTGGCAAACTCTGAGAGGAGGGATCGTTCGGAAGCATATTGTTCGAAACAGCCCTTATTACCACAGGGGCATTGCTTTCCATCCACTGCAATGATGGTGTGGCCGAATTCCCCAGCTCTGCCGTTGTAACCGGTGTATAGCTGATGGTTGATGATAATACCAAGACCGATACCGGAATGAACGCTGATATTAGCAATATTAGAATAATCGTACTGGAAGGTCTTCTCACCGATGACAGATAAATTCGCTTCGTTTTCCAGATAAACCGGTGTGTAGAAATGTTGCTCCAGTCCTTCTGCAAGATTGATGCCACTCAGATTATAATAAGGAGCGAAAGATACCTGATTATTCGTAATAACACCGTGGATTCCGAGCGTAATTCCAACAAGGCCATAAGGTGCATCCTTCGGCAGCTTCATTGACTCGATTAGATCAATCAGTACATTAACTATATTAGAAGTATTCTTAGGAGTCTTAATCTGCTTTAAACTACAATCCTCTCCAATCAGATCAGATACTAATGCAGAAGTAGTGTCTACACCGATGTCGATACAGACGACATAACCAGCCTTTTTATGCAAACTGAGTAAAATCGGTTTTCTTCCCAGACTCGTGTCGTCACTTCCGATTTCGATAACCAGCTTCTTATTGATCAATTCCTGAACAATCGCTGATATCGTTGCTTTAGTCAATCCCAGATGTTTCGCAATTGCAGCTCTGGAAATTGCTGTATGGTTAATGATGGTTTCTAATACGAGATTCATATTAATATCTCTTATGAGCTCTTTACTACCTGTTACCATTACTGTCACCCTTCGCATTCAAATATTAGTATAAGCATTAGATACTGCTTACAATCTGGTATACGATATTATCTATATTTACCTAGAAAATCAAGCTTTTCTTGACCTCGTTCTATGGTAGCATATATTTACTTTTTTGAAAAGAGAAAAAATTGCACTTGTTTTGTAATGAAGATAAGGTGATCTATAATAGATAAGGAATACAACTTGACATTGTCAAGGCTTGTTGCTATAGTAAAAATGATATAGTTTATTCAATAAATCAAGTACGCTTTAAGAAAAATAAAGTGATTAATTTCTAAAAATCACTAATAATTAATACATTCTGAAAGGTTCAAAATAGCTTATTCAGAATATAAAAGGGAATAATCCATAATTGAAAAGGGGTAAAAACTCCTTTGATTACCAGAAAGGGGATTTATAAAATGTTATATGTAGGTGTAGATTTGGGAACATCATCCGTAAAACTGTTATTGATGGATGAAGCAGGAGATATCAAGAGTATTGTTACAAAAGAGTATCCATTGTATTATCCTAAGCCGGGTTGGTCTGAACAGAACCCGGAGGATTGGTACACAGCACTGATAGATGGAATGAATGAATTAACAAAAGATTGCGATAAATCACAGATTGAAGGCATCAGCTTCAGTGGACAGATGCATGGAATGGTTATCCTGGATGATAATGATAAGGTGATCCGTCCTGCTATTCTATGGAACGATGGTCGTACTCAGGAAGAATGCGATTATCTGAACAATGAAATCGGCAGGGAGAAGATCTCGAGCTATACGGCGAACATGGCTTTAACAGGTTTTACTGCACCAAAACTCTTATGGGTAAGAAAGCATGAGCCGGAGAATTTTGCTAAGATTAAGAAGGTAATGCTTCCGAAGGATTATATCGCGTACATGCTTTCCGGAGTTCATTGTACTGATGTATCCGATGCTTCCGGTATGCTTCTCTTTGATGTAAAGAATAAACATTGGTCTGCGGAGATGCTTGACCTCTGTGGTCTGAAGGAAGAGCAGATGGCGAAAATCCATGAGTCCTTCCAGGTGGTTGGCAATATGACAGAAAAAGCTGCTAAGGAATTGGGGTTATCTTCTAACGTTAAAGTGATCGCCGGAGGCGGAGATCAAGCTGTAGCAGCGGTTGGAACCGGTACGGTTGGAGAAGGCAAATGTAATGTCTCACTTGGTACTTCTGGGGTTGTATTCATTTCCTCCAAAGAGTTCGCAGTGGATGACAAGAATGCCCTCCATGCCTTTGCACATGCAGATGGGAAATATCACTTTATGGGAGTTATGCTATCAGCAGCAGCTTCGAATAAATGGTGGATGGATGATATCATAGGAACGAAGGAATATGCAAAAGAACAGCAGGTAATTACAAAGCTTGGTGAGAATAACGTATACTTCCTGCCTTATCTGATGGGCGAGAGAACTCCGCACAACAATCCGAATGCAAGAGGAACCTTCATTGGTATGACCATGGATACTACCCGGGCTGATATGACACAGGCTGTTTTAGAAGGTGTAGCATATGCCCTTCGTGATTCCTTTGAGATTACGAAATCTCTTGGTGTTAGGCTGGACAGAATCAGAATCAACGGTGGTGGGGCAAAGAGCCCGCTGTGGTGCAAGATTATTGCTAATGTTCTGAATGTAAAGGTTGATAAGATCAATTCTGCAGAAGGTCCGGCGTTCGGTGCAGCAATCCTTGCAGCTGTCGGCTGTGGCAAATATCCTACCGTAGAGGATGCAGCTGGCAAGCTGATCAAGGTGATAGAAACCACGGAGCAGGATTCTGCAATAGTTGATTTATATAATCAGAAATACGATGTATTCAAGCAGTTATATCCGACCTTGAAGGACATGTATGACAAGATGGTATAGTCAAAAAAGGTATTTAAGGTGAAAAAATTGATATAGTATCAAAGATTAAGGAGGACAGTTTTATTTGTCCTCCTTTGCTATGCTATAGATTTAATATTCATTATTAATTTGCTAACAGGTATATTTAACAAGTATATTAACAGACCTTTTTAGTTTATTGTCCAATCTATCAATGTATGTAATATTGTGACGGAAGTAATATTTTTCGTTTTTATCATTATATAACTGAAGAGTAAGCTTAAGGGAATTAAATTTACACATTGAAAGAATGCTTCTTGCAGATCCATTCCTTTAAAGACTAAATTAACAGGTAAATGAAAGAATGAAAATATAATTGCTGTAATAACACTTCCTTTTTTCGTACCCAGCCATGCAATTAATCTAATCTGAAGAAAACCTCTAAATATAATTTCTTCAGAAAAACCAATAAATATAAAATTTATCAAAGATAACAGGCTAGCGGTAGATATAATATCAACAGCTTTATTGGTTTTTGATAATAATTGATAGAATATGTAAAAACCTACTCCTAGAATAATACCTAGAATGCATGATTTTATCATATTCAATTTGGATATGCCGATACTTTGAAAACTTTCTTTCTTATACAGTACGTATAATATAACAATAGCTGTAATAAGAAAATAAAAAGACGATTGTAATAATAAAATATCTAAACCTGATAGATACCGCAAGAATTTATCAACGATCAATATATATACTACACTTATAATTATTACAACAGCGATAATTACCATGCTTCTGATTGCAGCTTTCTTAACACTATTGAATTGATATTCAGGCGTAGTAAAAACAAATTTATTTGTATAGTATTTTACAAATAAGGCAAAAAGTAAACATAACAGCATAAGTACCATAGGACACCTCAATTTAATTAATTTATGTATATAGCAAAAACATATTGAAGATATCTTGCATTATATAATAAATTATTAGAAAAATCTACCAAAACACAAGAGTTCAGCTTAAAACGTTCAGTAAGTCCAGCAATATCGGACTTACTGGGCTATTAAATATAACAGCAAAAAAGCTATTACAGGAAAAGCCCTTATACAGGTTGGTTCATATTTTTTTGTTAAAAAGTAACTAGAGGAATATACAAAATAGCCAAATAATAAAAACTGGATTGACACATTAATTATTAAAATGTATAATGACAACGTAGGACATATGAGGAGAAGTGACAATTATGAACAAGACTACAATAACTGATGTCGCAAAGAAGTGCGGAGTTTCCATCAAGACGGTATCCCGTGTAATTAATAATAGCCCCAATGTCAGCGAGTCAACCAGAGAAAAGGTGCTAGCTACCATGAAGGAAGATGGTTACCAGGTGAATCTGCTTGCGAGAGGTCTAAAAGGTAGCCGTACCAATATTGTAATTGTGTTTATTGACCGTCACAGAGAAGAACATTTAAGTATGTGGCATAATATCATGCTCAAATATTTATTTCAATATGGCAAGGAGAACAGCTTAAAGATTGTTATCTCCCCGTCCAACAGCGAGAAGTATCTTGAGGATGAGACAGACGGTTTTTATCTTCTTTCCAGTGGAATTGCAGACGGAGCCATTCTTCTTGAGAATGTACATAACGACAAACGTGTAGAATATTTGAACAAAGAGAATATACCTTACGTTGTATTCGGTGAGCCTGAGGATAATAGTATTCATTCGGTCAGCTTGGATAATTATGATGTGGGTTATCAGGGTGGCAAATACCTGACCTCGAAAAACTATAAGAACATATCCTTCTTAATCGGTGAATTGAAATTCTTATCAACTCAGCTTCGTATTAAGGGATTTGAAGAGGCGATTAAGGGTACGGGCATCAACTACAAGATTTATTCGGGAATCGATACAATAGAGAAAGCATACCAGGAAGCACATTCCATCCTGGAGAGTACAACGGTAGATGCATTCTTCGTATCCGGTGATGAGAGAGCAATCGGAGTATATAAGGCAATAGGTGAAAGAAAACTTCAGATTCCTAAGGACGTTGCTGTAATGGGAATTGATAATATTCCGATCGGTGAGTACTTGTATCCGCCAATTACTACCGTTGAGCAGGATTTTAAGAAGCTGGCATTTGAATGCATTAAAAAAATCATCCTATTACTGGAACAGGGAGACACAGAGGATTTACCGAAGAAGATTTTGATCACGGCTAATATTATCGAGCGTGAATCAACATAAAATAAAAAAATTTATTAAGTTATGACAACGTTGTCAAATCTACTGTTAATTATGTTCCACTGGCTCTTAAAAGGAGATTAATCACTGATTAAGCGCAGGGAACTAAATTATAAACAATAAAAAAGGAGAGAGTATATGAAAAAATTACTTACATTATTAGCCGTTCTTTCTTGTATGGCATTTGTACTGATCGGATGTGACAAGGCAAAAGAAACGAGTGGAAAAGAAGTTCGCATTCAATTTATGCATCAGCAGGTTGAACAGGAACGTCAGGATGCAGTTCAGGCAATCATAGATGATTTCGAATCTGCAAATCCTGGGATTAAAGTAGAGCAGATGCCTGTAAATGAAGATGATTACGACACTAAGATTACGGCTTTGGGCGGTAGCGGTGAATTACCGGCTATTATGGAGCTTAGCCAGGACCAGGCAAAATCCTGCGTTAAAAATGAATTTACGGATTTAGCTGCTGTTAAATCTGTTATTGATGGCAAAGGTGCTGCTAAATTTTACGATGGAGTTTTACCGGTTGTAAAGACAGAAGATGGAACTAATTATGTTGGTGTGCCGGTATCCGGTTGGGTTCAGGGTATCTGGTGTAACAAGGCTATGTTAGCTGAGAAAGGTTTTGAAGTACCTAAGAACTGGGATGATGTTCTTAAAATTGCAGAAGCTTTTAACGATCCTGCAAATAAGAAATACGGTATTGCAGTTCCGACAGCAAATGTAGCATTTACAGAGCAGGTATTCTCACAGTTTGCATTATCCAACGGAGCAAATGTATTTGCAGCGGATGGAAGTGTAACCTTTGATACACCTGAGATGCAGGAAGCAATGCAGTTTTATAAGGATCTGGCTGCTTATTCCATGCCTGGTTCAACAGAGGTTCCTGAGGTTAAGGATGCTTTTGTAGGTTTAAATACACCTATGGCTATGTACTCAACCTATATCATCGGTGGAGTAAAAGAAGCAGGTTTTATTGAGGATTTGGCATTTGCACTGCCTACCAATTCTGCTTCAGCAGCATATGGTTGTATCACTGTAATGTCAATCTCCTCCGGTATGGACGCAGCTGAGACGGAAGCAGCTCAGAAATTCTTAAGCTTCTTGTTGGAAGACGAGCACAATATCGATTGGTTACATATGGCACCGGGTGGAGTTCAGCCAATCTTAAAAGCAGTTGGCAGCAGCGACGCATATAAAAACAATGAAGTTATTAAATCTTTTGAAGGAATCAGCAGTGATATCGCACAAGCATTTGATAGTCTTCAGGTATTCGGAACAGTTGGTGGAAAGAACTTTAACGTAATGGGTGATATCACTAACACAGGTATGATCAGTAAAGCACTTAACAATGTCATTGTACAGAATGCGGATATCGCAGCTGAGGCATCGACAGCGCAGGCAGCTATTGTGGATTTGATGAAATAGTTATAATATGGGAATAAGAGGCTCACTTAGCAGAGCGTTTGCATAAGTGAGCCTTATTAAAATCATTCGTTCCATTATTAAGATTGAGGAGAATATGATATGAAGTTGTTAAAAACGAGAAGGTCCGATACACAATTTGCGTATTTATTACTTGCCCCAAGCCTGATTCTGCTGCTAGTACTGATAGGATATCCGATGATTTACAATATTGCGATAAGCTTTCAGGATGTTCCTCTTAATCCAAAGATGGCATCGGAATTTATTGGTCTAGACAATTATATTTCAGTAATTAAAGATTCCTCCTTCTATCATTCCCTGGTTACAACGCTGACTTTCACGGCGGTTGTAACAGCATTAAGTACAATCCTCGGCTTAGCCGTTGCAATCTTTTTGAACCGCGATTTCAAAGGCAAAAAACTGGTGAATGCAATCGTAATACTTTCTTATGTTGTGCCATCCATCTGTTTGATATTTGCATGGAAATACATATTTAACAATATCTACGGTGTTATTAATTATCTATTTATTGATGTCTTGAATGTTACTAAGGAAGTTCCCTTATGGTTTGACAACCCAGCCAGTGCTTTTGCATTGGTAGCATTTTTTGCAATCTGGAGGTTCTTTCCTTATGCCTATATATCCTTTAATGCTATCTTACAATCCATCGACAAGAGCTTGTACGAAGCGGCTGAGATCGATGGAGCAAATGTCTGGAATAAATTCATGGCAGTTACCTATCCGGCAATTAAGCCAACGTTGGTAACCGTAGTCAGCTTAAGAATTATCTGGGTATTTTATATCTACGCGGAGGTTTATCTGCTGACTACCCAGGTGGATGTCATCGGTGTTTATTTATACGAAATGGCCTTTGCAACCCATGACTTCGGAAAAGCAGCAGCAATATCAATTCTTCTATTCTTCTTGATATTCGCCTGCATCCTACTGATCAGAAAGAAGGTGTTTAAGTCCGATGAAGATTAATAGAAAGACCATGAAAAATGTATTATTTTATTTCTTTGTTGTTATGTTAATGATTTTTCTAGTATTCCCCTTCTACATGATGTTAAATGTAGCATTAAAATCAACCAAAGAAGCCATAGCCTATCCGCCGACTCTGATACCGGAAGAGTTTACATGGCGCCACTTTGAGGATATCTTCAATGCGAAGATTTTCCCATTTCTCAATTATTTTCAGAACAGCTTATATATAGCATTGATTGCAGCGGTTGTCGTTGTGTTCCTTGGTATCTTCGGAGGCTATGCTTTATCCAAACTGGACTTTAAGGGAAAAAGTGTGATTAATGAGTTGTTCTACCTGGTTTATATGTTTTCCGGAATTTTATTGATTGTTCCGCTGTTTCGTCTTCTTTCCTCAGTGGGATTGAAGAACAGCAGGGAAGCAGTAATCATCTGCATGATTATTCAGACACTTCCTACGGCTATTTATATGACAAGAAGTTATTTTTCTACAATCCCGAAGGAGTTAGAGGAAGCCGGTAGAGTTGATGGATTAACCCGGATGGGTATCATCTTCCGTATTATAGTTCCGCTATCCATGGCAGGTTTAATCTCCGTATTCGTGTACGCATTTATGATTGGCTGGAATGATGTATTGTTTGCTTCTATCTTTATCGACTCACCTTCCAAGCTGACCATACCAATCGGTTTGAACTCCCTGTTCAATACTCCGGATTATATCTGGGGAAGAATGATGGCAGCCTCCCTGGTGACCTCTTTACCGGTTGTAGCTATGTATGCCATCAGTCAGAAACTGATTAAGAAAGGCAGCACAGAAGGCGGAGTAAAAGGTTAGTAATGTTAATTGGAGTTGAATTAGGAATAGAAACAAGGAACATGAAACAAGAAATATAAATCAGGAATCGAAACAAGAAAAATAAATGAGATATTAATTAAAAACATAAACAAGGAAAAGACCAGAAACATTTATAAGTAACATAAGTTTGAAACATCAACAAGCAACATAAAGCAGAAATATAAATCAGAAACATAAATACGGACGTTGAAGATGCGTCAGAATTTAGGAGGATATGTTATGAAAAAATTAGTGTGTACAGCTCCCCGGGTAGCTGCGCTGGTAGATTATGAGGATAGACCGATAAACAATAACGAAGTCAGAGTTGCGGTGGAATTTGCTTCTCCTAAGCATGGGACTGAGTTGGCAGATTTTAGAGGAACGACCCCTTTCATTGATGGTAAATATGACCCTGAGTGGAAGGTATTTGCCAAAAGGGATGACGATGAACCAAGAGGAATTGTATACGGCGATCTCCCCTTAGGCAATATGTTCGTTGGTACTATCATCGAAGTAGGAACAAATGTAGTAGAGTATAAGCTCGGTGATCGCGTATGCTCTTATGGACCAATCAAAGAAACTCAGATTGTGAATGCAGTTGATAATTATAAACTCCGTAAAATGAGCAAAGAGTCCTCCGCGAAGAATGCAGTCTGCTACGATCCTGCACAATTCGCCCTTGGCGGTGTAAGAGATGCTGATGTAAGAGCAGGAGATAATGTAGTTGTCATCGGACTAGGAGCAATCGGGCAGATTGCAATCCAGTTAGCAAAACGTGCCGGAGCATCCGTAGTGATTGCAGTAGATCCGATTGAGAAAAGAAGAGAGATTGCCTGCAAGTATGGTGCAGATTATGCTCTTGACCCAATGGGCTGTGATGTTGGTCTTGAGATTAAGAAAATAACCGATAAGCTCGGAGCGGACTCCATCATTGAGACCAGTGGTAGTATGCAGGCACTTCAATCGGCATTAAAAGGTCTGGCTTATGGTGGAACTATTGCTTATGTAGCTTTTCCGAAACCCTTCCAAGAAGGACTGTGGCTTGGGCAGGAAGCTCATTTTAATTATGGTAAGATTATATTCTCCCGTGCCTGCAGTGAGCCGAACCCGGAATATCCACGCTGGTCAAGAAAGAGAATTGAAAATGTATGCTGGGAGCTTCTGATGAATGGTTATCTGAACTGTGATGAAATCATTGATCCGGTCATCTCTTTTGAAGGTTGTGCAGAAGGGTTTAGCACATATGTGGATAAGAACCCGGATTTAAGTATTAAGCTTGGTATTGAATTTGGAGGTGTAAAATAATGCAGTTAGGAACTCAGGACAGGGATTTTTTCCCTAAAAACATATTGGAAAAATTCAAATTTGCAAAATCACTCGGTTTTGAATGCTTTGAGATCGACGGTAAGTTATTAATGGAGCATGTGGAGGAAGTGAAGGAAGCAATCAGGGAATCAGGACTTCCTGTGAGTACCGCCTGTGGAGGTTACCGCGGTTGGATCGGTGATTTTATCGAAGAGAAAAGACTGAATGGTATAGAGGATCTGAAGGTAATACTTCGTGCCATAAAAGAAGTCGGAGGCACCGGCGTAGTAGTTCCGGCTGCCTGGGGCATGTTCACGTTCCGTCTTCCTCCGATGGTTTCGCCTCGAAGCAAGGAAGGCGATAGAAAAGCACTTCTTGCTTCCTTAAAAGAGCTTGAAGTGGTTGCAAAAGAATGTGGAGTTTATCTGTATCTGGAGCCACTGAACAGATACCAGGATCATATGCTTAACACTCTTCAGGATGCTGTGGATGTTATTGAGGCTGGCCGATTTGAGATGGTTAAAATTACGGCGGACTTTTATCATATGGCAATAGAGGAAGATGATATCTCCGAATCGCTGGTTAAGTACCGGAATTATATCGGTCATATCCATATTGCTGAAAATCACAGATATCAGCCAGGCTCAGGATCTATTGATTTTAAACGTCATATGGACACCTTAAGAGCCATCAGTTATGATGGTGCTGTAGTAAACGAAGGAAGAATTAGAGGAGAGGATCCTCTTCAGGCATACATAGATTCCATTGGCTATATGAAACAGTTCCTATAGAAAACAAATAGCAGATATATAACTATAGACACATTACTATAGACACGAAACTATAGATACAAATCTATAATACATAACAATAGACACAAAACTATAGATACAAATCTATAGATACACGATAGAACATACTTTAAGAATTATATGTAGTTTACGATAGGAGGTATTTCATGGATAAACTGAGAGTCGCTATCATAGGAGCGGGTCAGATTGCAAAAGTATCCCATATCTCAAATTATCAAACTAGAAACGAAGTGGAAGTTGTAGCAGTTTGTGATACCAATCTTGAAGCAGCTGCTTCTGTTGCAGCTCAATTTCATATTCCGGAATTCTTTCAGGATCACAATAAGATGATCGAGACACTCAGGCCCGATGCAGTTAGTATCTGCATCCCGAATAAATTTCACAGCAAGGTTACCTGTGATGCGATTGAAAGGGGCTGCCATGTGTTATGTGAAAAGCCGCCGGCACTTAGTGTGGAAGAAGCTGTTAGGATGGAGACCGCAGCGAAGGTGCATAACCGGTTGCTGTCCTTTGGGTTCCATTTCCGTTATGGGGAAAATGTAACGTTAATAAAAAACAAGATAGACAATGGGGATTTTGGAACAATCTATGGTGCTAAAGTGATCTGGACCAGAAGAAGAGGCATTCCCGGTTGGGGTAATTTTACGAATAAAGACCTCCAGGGTGGAGGACCAATGATTGATATCGGATCACATATGCTGGATTTAGCAGTATATCTGCTCGGATATCCGGAGATAGATTATGTATGTGCAACGGCCCATGACCTTATCGGTAAGCAAGGTAGTGGTGTAGGATTCATGGGTAATTGGGATCCTGCTAAATTTGCTGTGGAAGATGCTCTCTTTGGCTTTATTCGATTTAAGAATGGAAGCAGCATGAATCTGGAGACTTCCTTTGCCTTGAATATAAAAGAGAAAGATATCCGTAATGTTCACCTGTATGGAGAGAAACTTGGAGCTACGTTATTTCCACTGGAAATATTCGGTGAAGAGCATGGCAGGATGATGAATTCTTCCTATCTAATGGAGGATGGCAGAGATCTGCACGCTGTTGAGATTGATAATTTTGTGAATGCATGCTTAGGTAAGGAAGAACTATTAGTGACGTCCGAACAGGCTGTCTATATTCAGAAACTGATATGTGCATTATATGAATCGGCTGCAACTGGTAAGCCGGTATCACTGATACCCGGAGATAATTAGTATGATTTATTACAAGATAGAAAAAGTTGAAGATCAATTATATATCATTGAGAAGAAGTTGGATCAGCGGTACACCCTGAAAACAGAAACAAATTTCTCGCAATGCAACGGTTTTCTTGGAGTGAGAGCTGCTTTTGAGACAAGTAGCCTTAAGGAGTCCAGAGGTATGTTTGTAGCTGGATTCTATCATAAAGCCGGAAAATATGAAGCCACCGAACTGATTAATTGTCCCGATCTGGTCGGGATGGAGATCAGCATAAGCGGAGAAGAATTTCATCTGGACACTTGCAAGATTAACAGCTTTGAGAGAAAGCTAAATGTCAGAACCGGTGAACTTGTAACAGCAATTCACTTTGATCTGGATGAAACCAAGGATATTGAATTCAAATCAAGAAAATTCGTTTCTATGAAGAACCGGCATCTTCTCTGCCATCAGATAGAGATTAAGACCGGCAGCAGTGCTGAGCTTCAGATTATTACCGGAATCAATGGACAGATCACCAATAGTGGGGTATCCCATTTTATCAAAGCAGAAAACCGCGTGTTTGATAAAAAGTACATGTACACCAGGAACATCTGTGATGATGACCAATTGTTTGAAGCCATGACGGTGTGCTCAGCAGACAATGATGTCCAGAGCCCGGTTTTCCAACTTAAGAGAAGAAGCATCTTCGGAAATTACCGGTATACCATTGCGGCTGGAGAGAAATTCTGTTTCACAAAGTATAGCTATATTGATGCAGGAACGATGTTGAAACCGAATAATTCTGTGGAAATGATGGCCGATCTGAAGCAGTGTGAACTGCTTGGTTATGATGCGGTATTAGAGGAGCATGTACATATTTTTAATAAGTTATGGAGTAATGCTGCAATTCAGATCAAAGGAGCATCATTGGAAGAGGAAGCGGCAATTGCTTTTGCTCAGTATCATTTGTTTGGAATGGTACCTTATGAAACTGCGGATTACAGTGTTCCTGCCAAAGGGTTGACAGGAGAAGGTTATAAGGGTCATGTATTCTGGGATACAGAAATTTTTGTAATGCCGTTTTTTACAACGGTATTTCCGGAAGTTGCCCGCAATATCCTTATGTTCCGCTATCAAGGTTTAGCCGGAGCCAAGGAGAAAGCAGAACAGTACGACTATCTGGGAGCAATGTATCCCTGGGAGGTTGCAAGGACCGGAGGTGAGGAAACTCCGTTATATGCGGCATTGAATATTCATACCGGAGAAGCGGAGAGGGTATGGTCCGGAATTAAGGAACACCATATTACAGCGGATATTATTTATGCTCTCTGGGATTATTATAAACACACCGGGGATGAGGAGTTTCTACTCCGTTATGGATACGAAATGATTATTGAGACAGCAATGTTCTGGTGTTCCCGCGCAAGCTATAATACGTTTTCAAAGCAATTTGAGATATTAGACATCATAGGACCTGATGAGTATACGGAGCATGTTGATAACAATGCTTACACGAATTATATGGCGAAGGAAAATGTTCAGCTGGCGTATGATCTTATCTCGGTTTTGCAGGAAAAGAACCCGGAATTATACCATACCTTTATGAGAAAGTACAAATTAGAAAAGGAAAAGATAATCTGGAGACAATTTATTGACCATATCTACCTACCACTACCGAATGAAGTTGGGATTATTCCTCAGGATGATACGTTCTTAAGCAAGAAAGTAATAGAGAATATTGAAACCTATAGGAACTCAAGTACCAAACAATCTATTCTATTGGATTACAGTAGGGATGAAGTTGTCAATATGCAGATATTAAAGCAGGCAGATATCGTAATGCTGCTTAATCTCATCCCTCAGCTGTTTGATAAAGAAATTATAAAGGAGAATGTCAGGTTTTACGAGAATAGAACCGTTCATGATTCTTCCTTAAGCTATTGTGCTCACGCCATCGCCAGTGCTGGTATCGGTGACATCAGACTGGCTTATGAATTCTTCCTGAAAGCTATGGAAATCGATTTAAATGATAATTACAGCGATACAACGGATGGAATCCATGCGGCAGCCTTAGGGGGCATCTGGAATAGTGTTATTCTGGGCTTTGCCGGAGTAAAATTTGGAATGGATTGTATCGAGATTACACCTCATTTGCCCGATTCCTGGGAGGAGATGAGATTTAAAATAAAAGCACAAGGTCAATTCATCCGAATTAATATACAAAGAGATAAGATACAACTTGAAGCAGAAGAGGCTTTAACCAAAGAATTAGAGTTTACGATCTGTGGTAATACCTATCTGCTCAAGAACAATTTAGTAGTAAACCTGAATGAAGTAACTAACAAGAATTAAGAAGTTAATGAGAATTTAGTATTATGAAGTTAGCAAGAATTATAAAGTTTATTTGAATAACAGTTCCTGCGAGGTGGACAATGAATACAATAAAAGAACGACTAGCTATCCTCTATCCGGGCAGCTCCGAAGAGGTATACAGTAAAGTTATTATGCTGATAGACAGCTGGATACCTAAAATGAAGCATAGTTACAACTGGGTAAATGAAGAAGATATTATGCTTATAACCTACGGGGATGGAATTAAAAGAAAAGGTGAAGCACCGTTGAAATCCCTCAAAACCTATCTAGACGAAGAGTTGAAGGATTACATAAGTGCGGTCCATCTGTTGCCCATGTTTCCTTATACTTCCGACGATGGGTTTTCAGTAACGGACTTCCGGGAGATTAATCCGGAGCTAGGAAGCTGGGAAGATATTGAAGCTTTGAAAAAATCGTATGATCTGATGTTTGATGCAGTCATTAATCATGCCTCCAAATCCAGTGAATATGTTCAGGAATTCCTAAAGGGAACCGAAAGGTTCCGAAATTTCTTCCTTGTTGGTAATCAATCAAAGAATTATAATAAGGTAATAAGACCAAGGGCTTTGCCTCTGTTTACGGAATTTGAAACAGCTGCCGGCAAGAAACTACTGTGGACGACCTTTAGTGAGGATCAGATCGATTTTAATTATAAGGATCCGGAAGTGCTTCTTGAAATTCTGGATATTTTATTGCTATATCTTTCAAAGGGAGCAAGATTTTTGCGTTTTGATGCAATAGGTTTTGCGTGGAAGGAAGATGATTCTACCTGCATGCACCTGCCACAGGTCCATGAACTTGTAAAGTTGATGCGTGAGGTAATCGAAGCAAGTGCGAAAGGATGCACCATCATCACGGAGACCAACGTTCCCCATAAGGATAATATCAGTTATTTTGGAAACGGCTATGATGAAGCCGGATTAGTATATCAGTTCCCGCTGCCTCCACTGACACTATATTCCTTTATCAGTGGAAGTGCTGTGGAGTTGTCAAAATGGGCATCCGGACTAGAGGATACCACGGAGGCTACTACATATTTTAACTTCCTAGCATCCCATGATGGGATCGGTATGAGGCCGGTAGAGGATCTCCTTGACAGTAAACAAAAGGAACTAATGGCACAAGTGGTTCTCGAACGGGGCGGACAGATTGGTTACAGGTATCTACCCGATGGATCCCAGGTTCCGTATGAGCTCAATATTAATTATCTGGATGCGGTTGCCGGGGATGAGAAAGATGCGGAGCTTATGCTTCAGAAGTTCCTCAGCTCCCAGAGTATTCTGCTTTCCTTTGTCGGAATGCCGGGAATCTATTATCACAGTATACTTGGATCGAGAAATTGCTATAAGGATTATGAGGAATCAGGAATTAAGAGAAGAATTAACAGAGAGAAGCTTGATCTGGACCAGTTGGTATACGAGCTGAACCAACCGGATTCCTTCCGAAGAAAAGTTCTGGATGGCTACAAAAAGATGATTAATCTTAGGAAGCGATTATCGGCATTCTCACCGAACAGCCCTCAACGAGTATTGTTCTTGGATAGTAAGGTTTTCTCTTTTATCCGTACGGGAAGAAATGAGACAATACTGGTTCTTGTTAATGTATCGGGAGAGGCTGTGATCTTGAATACGGAATATCACGGTTCAGAATTATTTACAGGTAAGATGATCTCCGGAAAGATTGTTTTAAAGCCATATGATTATCAGTGGATCAAAATAAATTAGGGAAGAAGATAATCTGAGAGATAGTCACCTAGTTAAATGGAAACAAGATTCCTCCTAGAATTTAAAATTATATTATACTTAGAGAAAGCAGCTTACGTGCTTTCTCTAAGTTGTTAAGAACGGTATTGATTATCGAATGTGAGTGTTTTGATTAATGAATTAGAGTGTTTTGATTAATGAATTAGAGTGTTTTGATTAATGAATTAGAGTGTATTGATTAAAGGATAGGAGAGTAACATGAATTTTGTGATTGCCCCGGATTCATTTAAAGAAAGTATGAGTGCCATGGCTGCTGCCAAGGCCATCGAGAGAGGAATAAAAAAGGTTATGCCGGATGCCGGATGTATCTTAGTTCCCATGGCAGACGGTGGGGAAGGAACCTCGGAGTGCCTGATGTATCGCAAAGGTGGTACAAAGGTTCTATGTCGTATCCATAATCCGCTGGGAGAAGCGATCACATCGGATTACGTGTGGTTTGAGAAGGAGCGGACTGCTGTAATCGAAGTTGCTAAGGCATGCGGTATTATGCTGATTCCAACACTTAAAAAGGATCCGAAGATTGCTACCTCCTACGGTGTGGGCGAGCTCATTTTGAATGCACTGCAGAAAGGCTGTAGAGACATCCTCATAACTCTTGGCGGTACAGCAACCAACGATGGCGGTAGCGGAATGCTTCAGGCTTTAGGGGGAAAGCTCCTGGATAAAGAGGGTAATGCGATAAAACCAGGTGGGCTAGGATTAAAGGATGTAGATTCCTTAGATCTCACGGAACCTATCAGAAGGTTGACGGAAGTTACCTTTACCATATTATGTGATGTGAAAAACATACTCCTTGGTGAGAGTGGAGCAACCTATGTGTTCTCACCTCAGAAGGGTGCTAAGCCGGAGGAACTGCCAATCTTGGAAAGTGCTATGAAGCATTATTCTGAGAAGGTGACACAGGCCATCGGAAGGGATCTAACAAAGCAAGAGGGTACCGGTGCTGCAGGAGGTCTGGGTTATGCTTTATCTGTAATCAGTAATGTTAAATTCGTGAGCGGATGCGAATATATGATGAACGCTTTGAGCCTAGAGGAAATGATTAAGAATTGTGACTATGTCATCACTGGCGAAGGAGCCATTGATGCTCAGAGTCTGCAGGGGAAGGTACCTTACGGTGTAGCTGGACTTGCGAAACAGTATCATAAACCGGTATTGGTATTTGTCGGAAGAATCTCAGGTTCTATGGATGAGTTCTATCATCATGGAGTAACCGCAGTGTTCAGTATTCTCAGTGAATTGAATTCCTTGGATAGAATCCTTGCAGCAGGAGAAGATAACCTGCAGGCAACGGTTGAGAATGTCATGCGAGTGATACTTAATAGAAAGTGATTATTTTGATTTTAACGAACCATGCTATGACTATAGCGTATGAAGCTTCAAATAATAATATTATTCTCCCCTGTGCCTGGCAGCGATTCCTGCCGGATCCCAGGGGATATTTATTGTTACACTATTTTGTGAATTAATGTTCGTTGCGTACAGGTATTTCGTATGTTAAAATAAGAAGTTGTAAAGAATACCTTATTATGGAAAATGAAATCAAAGGATAGAAAGGAGCTGCGACGATGCAGCCTTATTCAAGTTTTGCTGGGGTCTACGATATGTTCATGGATAATATTCCATACGATGAGTGGGCGGATTATGTACAGATGTTATTAAAGAAATTCAATATAGAAGAAGGACTACTTCTCGAGCTTGGCTGCGGTACCGGCAGTATGACCAGACAGCTTTCAGCAAAGGGCTTTGATATGCTCGGAATTGATAATTCAGAGGAAATGCTCCAGATTGCAAGGGACAAAGGTGCCACGTCGGAGGATAATATCCTATACCTATGTCAGGATATGAGGGAATTTGAATTATTCGGAACAGTGGCGGCAGTAATCAGTGTCTGCGACAGTATGAACTATATCCTGTCGGAAGAAGATCTGCTGCAGGTTTTTCGTTTGGTCAATAACTACCTTGATCCGCAGGGGGTATTTATCTTTGATCTGGATACGGATTATGCATATCGGGAAATACTAGGAGATAACACGATTGCTGAGAACAGGGAAAATGGTAGCTTTATCTGGGAGAATACCTATTATGAGGAGGAGATGTTAAATGAAATCAATCTCACCTTATTTATTCCGGAGGAGCCGAGGGAGGGTTTAGATGGAGCATACAAGGGACAACCTTCGTTATTCCGAAGATATGAGGAAACCCATTATCGCAAAGCCTATACCATTGAAACAGTAAAACGACTCATCGAGGAAGCCGGTATGGAATGGGTCGCAGTATATGATACCCTGACAGAGAAGAAGCCGAAGAAGGATTCTGAGAGGGTCTATATTATTGCCCGTGAGAAACAGCAGGTGGATAAATTATATCTGTAAGAACGGCTAGAGGAGATAGTAAGACCATAGGGTTAAGAAAAATGTTATGAATCGAGTAATGATTAGTTAAGCCGAATAAAAGATCGGCTTCTGTTACAAAACGGTAAATAATTAATAAAGATGGAGTTGAAGTCACAATGGCAGATTATATCGTAAGAGCAAGTGCTGCAGATAATCAGATACGAGCATTCGCTGCGACAACAAGAGAGATGGTAGAACACGCTAGAAGCATTCACGGAACGAGTCCGGTTGCTACGGCAGCGCTTGGTAGGCTCCTAACAGCAGGTGCTATGATGGGCAGCCAAATGAAGGGAGATAAGGATATTCTTACGCTTCAGATAAAAGGAAACGGTCCCATTGGTGGACTTACTGTTACAGCCGATTCCCATGGAACTGTGAAAGGATATGCGTATCATCCAGAAGTTCTTCTGCATGCCAATGACAAGGGAAAGCTGGATGTCGGTGGTGCTGTCGGTGAAGGTATCCTAAGCGTTATCAAGGATATGGGACTAAAGGAGCCTTATGTAGGACAGACACATCTGGTGTCCGGAGAGATCGCAGAGGATATAGCTAGTTATTTTGCAACCAGTGAACAGGTACCTTCCGTGATAGCCCTGGGAGTTCTAATGAACAAGGACAACACGGTTAGGAGAGCCGGAGGCTTTATCATACAACTGATGCCCTTTGCTGAAGACTGGGCCATTGATATGCTGGAGAAGAAGGTAAATGAGATTACAAGCATTACATCATTATTGGATCAGGATATGACACCGGAGTTGATCCTAGAGCATGTCTTGGCGGATCTCGGATTGGAGATTCTTGATACTATTCCTACTGCTTTTAAGTGCAACTGTACCAAGAAGCGTGTAGAGAAAGCAGTGATATCCATAGGACAGAAGGATATTCAGGAAATGATAGATGATGACCAGCCCATTGAAGTTAATTGCCATTTCTGCAGCAAACATTATCATTTTGCCGTAGATGAGTTAAAAGAGATGATAGCCCGCAGCAGATAATACTAGTACAATTTCTGAAAGTACCTGTGCATTCTAATCGTCAATTTTATGATTAAGCTGTACAGAACATTGTACCAGATATCACAAAAAGAAGATAAAGTACTCCATTGCTATACAACACGAGACAATATAGAATGTGATAGATTTGACTAGTCTTTGATGTTAAAATTTAAAATAAAAGGAGAGCGGGTTATATGAATTACGGTTATTTCGACGAGAAAAATAAGGAATATGTCATCACCAGACCGGATACCCCGGCACCCTGGGCAAACTATCTTGGTTCCCCGGAATATGGCGCAATTATTTCGAATAATGCAGGTGGTTACAGTTTTGTAAAGAGTGGTGCGAACGGAAGAATTTCACGATACATTTTCAATCAGGAGGATAAACCGGGGAGATATGTTTACCTTCGTGATGATGATGCTAAGGATTATTGGTCAGCTTCCTGGCAACCGGTTGGAAAACCGTTAGATCAATACACAAATCAGTGCCACCATGGTACAGCTTATACAACGATTAAGGCTCAGTACACAGAAATTGAGTCGGAAGTTCTTTACTATGTGCCCTTGAATAAGACACATGAGGTGTGGAAGGTAACCGTTAAGAATGCAAGTGACAGACCCCGTAATCTTTCCGCTTTTGGTTTCATTGAGTTTACGAATGAAAGTAATTATGAAAATGATCAGGTAAACCTTCAGTATACCCTGTTCATTACAAAGACCTATTTCAAAGATAACAATAAAATTCTCCAGATGATTAACGAGAATTTCTATAAGAATGCAGAAGGCAGCAATGCAAAGGAACGTTTCTTTGGTATTGCAGGTGCTAAGGTTGAGTCCTATAACGGTGACAAATCCCATTTCGTCGGCAGCTATAGAAGCTTTGGTAATCCGATCGCAGTGGAGAGAGGCTTCTGCGATAACCAGTTAAATTATAACTCCAACTCTTGTGGCGCTCTTCATACGAAGATGACCTTACAGCCAGGTGAAAGCAAGGAGTTTGTATTTGTACTCGGACGCAAGGATGATAAAGAGTCCAGAGCTATTCTTGATAACTATGCAGACCTTAGTGTAGTGGAAAGAGAATTAAATGAATTAATCAATTATTGGCACGGCAAGCTGGCAAATTTCCAGGTTAAGACCCCGAATGAGAACTTCAATGCTATGTTGAATACCTGGAATGCTTACCAGTGCTTTATGACATTTATCTGGTCCAGAGCTGCATCCCTGATCTATGCAGGACTTAGGAATGGATACGGCTACCGTGATACAGTTCAGGATATCCAGGGTATTATCCATCTGGATCCCGAGATGGCCAGAGAGAAAATTATCTTCATGTTATCCGCTCAGGTTGATAACGGCGGAGGCCTTCCCCTTGTAAAATTCGACCACAATGCAGGACATGAGGATACACCGGATGATGCTTCTTATGTACAAGCCACCGGACACCCGGCATATCGTGCGGATGATGCACTCTGGCTCTTCCCGACCGTATACAAATATATGGCTGAGACAGGTGAAAAAGACTTTATTGATTTAGTAATCCCATATGCCAACAAGGATGAAGGAACTGTGTATGACCATCTGAAGAGAGCAATCAATTTCTCCATGGAGCGACTCAGCGTTCATAACATGCCTGCAGGACTACATGCTGACTGGAATGACTGCTTAAGACTTGGTAAGAAGGGTGAATCCACCTTTGTTGCATTGCAGTTGTATTATGCTATGTCCGTAATTCGTGACATTGCGCTTGCTAAGAAGGATACAGAATACATTGGTTATCTTGATAGAGTACAAAAGGAATTAAAGGATACGCTTAATGATAATTGTTGGGAAGAGGACCGTTTCATCCGAGGCTTCAAGGAGGACGGACAGGTAATCGGCTCCAAGAAGGATCCGGAAGCAAACATGTGGCTAAATCCTCAGTCCTGGTCTGTCATCTCCGGTTTAGCAACTAAGGATCAAGCAGAAAAGGCATTGGAAAGTGTTAATAGAGAATTAAATACCAAGTATGGTGTAAGACTCATGGCTCCTTCCTATGTGGATCATGCCTTTGACGGTGCACTGGCATTGTTATTCAACCCCTCCACGAAGGAAAATGGCGGTATCTTCTCACAACCTCAGGGGTGGATTATATTGGCAGAATCCTTAATGGGACACGGTAACAGAGCTTTTGAATATTTCATGGAATCCAGTCCTTCAACCCAGAATGACAACGCTGAAATCCGTGTACTTGAGCCTTACGCTCATGGACAATTCACGGAAGCAGATGAAAGTCCTTTCTTCGGTAGATCCCATACCCACTGGTTAACAGGAACTGCTTCCACTGTTATGGTCGGTTGCGTTGAAGGTATCCTTGGTATGAGACCTGACTTGAACGGTCTTACGATCGCTCCAAGCATTCCGAGCGAATGGAAAGAATTCTCCATTGAGAAGACCTTCCGTGGCAAGAAACTTCACATCAAGGTTCAGAACTCAAACGGTGCAGAAAGCGGCTTCAAAGAATTCTATGTAAATGGCGTGAAACAGGAGAAGAACTATCTGCCGGAGTCTTTGATGAAGGATCTAAATGATATTATATTAGTGATGTAATATTCAAATAATAAAGTAATAAGTTGGTATAATAACAGGAGATGTTTGTGTCGTGAGCAGAAACATCTCCTGATTTTTATTGGATGTTTTTATGATTTACTCCAAGTACAGGAAAACCGATGGAAATGGAGTTTACTCGCCGCAGCTCGGAGATGGAACCATATTAGATTTCGGTTCGTCTATTTATCAAAGGAGTGATTATGATGAAAAATATTATAAAGTTAGTAATGCTGTGCATGACACTTATGATGCTTGTCAGCGGATGTGGAACAATTGATGCTAGTAATGATGAAGGCAATACGAGTAATGCAGATAATTCAGGTAACACGGCTAATCAGATTGATAGTGGGGATGTAGGAACGGATGAGACAACGGTGTATTCCTTTGAAGCGGAAGTAATGGAAGCAGGTGATTATCTGCTGGTAACTCCGGAGGAAGAAAGCAATGAATTCAGATCCTCAGATAAGATATCCGTTGGTTCAAATGATGCTGTTATTACGAACAATGAGGGGGAAAAAATCACCGTTCAGGAGCTGAAGCCCGGAGATATCCTTAAGATAACTTATAACGGTATAATTCTAGAGTCATATCCGGCGCAGATCGGTGCATCGGCTATTGAGGTGATTGGCCACAATATCTTAATTGATGGATATCTTTCAATTATCGATGATATCTGGCAGGAGGATAGCGGATTAAATAGTGAGATAGAGATGATAACCCTTGATACCACCGGCTGGATAGAGCTTTCAGATACCCAGAAGGAGATAATCTTAGCGAACATGAAAAAAACTTACGGTGTAGAAATTGTCGTAGGAACCTTTGATGAACTTGCTGAGCAGGGAATTATTGATAAAGAGAATCTATATTTTGAAAATGGAGTTCATATTGCTATTACTAATATGCAATATGATGAGAAGGATGAGAAGATAACCTATTCCATCTCGAAATGGAGAAGTGGTCTCGGTGCGGTTGGTTCAGATGGCGCGACTGCAGAATACAAAGATAGTAACTGGATCATTACGAAGGGTAGCATGTGGATCAGCTAAAACGTAGCGATGGAAAGCAAATTACAATTATACCCAAACATGCATAAAGTATCAATGGGAAGATGAAAAAATTCATTTATAATTATTATTAATGAAACTCATAAACCCTAGTAATATATAGGGTTTCAGCAGTTTTGTAATTCGAAAAATATGATAGAAAAGCATGCCATTTCCTGTTTCGAATTTGTGCATTTATACAAATTTATAGCTTAACCCTTGGAAACGACAAAATAACTGTTGCGGATTTATTAGGTTCATAATAAGATGTAAGAGTAACGGGAAGCTACGCAGGTTTTGAAAATTTGAAAAGGATAGGTGGCAGTGCTATGATAAAATTAGACATGCTCTATGAAGGAAAAGCAAAAAGGGTTTACAAAACTGATGTGGAAGACGTTTATATCGTAGACTATAAAGATGATGCTACAGCTTTTAACGGACTGAAGAAGGGTACTATCGTAGGTAAAGGTGTTGTGAATAACAAGATGTCTAACCATCTCTTCCGATTGTTAGAGGAGGAAGGCGTACCTACTCATTATGTCGAGGAGTTAAGTGACCGTGAGACAGCTGTTAAGAAGGTAACCATCGTTCCACTTGAAGTTATCATTAGAAATGTATCCGCCGGAAGCTTTGCCAAGAAGATGGGCATGGAGGAAGGCATCCGCTTCAAAACACCTACCTTAGAGTTTTCCTATAAAGATGACGCGTTGGGCGATCCGTTCATTAATGATTATTATGCACTAGCGCTAGATTTAGCAACAAGAGAAGAGATAAATCGCATTTCAGAACTTGCTTTTAAGGTAAATGAAGTCCTTTGCAAATATTTTGCAACCATTGGCATCGAATTAATCGACTTTAAACTTGAGTTTGGCAGATATAAAGGACAGATTATCTTAGCAGATGAGATATCTCCCGATACCTGCAGACTTTGGGATATAACTACACATGATAAGCTGGATAAGGATCGTTTTCGTAGAGATTTAGGTAAGGTGGAAGATGCTTACCAGGAAGTATACAAACGTTTGGGAATACAATAATATAGATATGAGGCTGTTCAAAGATTTGTTTGAACAGCCTCTTGCTGTTGACTAATTAGCCTTAATATTACGAAAAGTATGATTTATCAGGCTTGAAAATCAGTTTATATTGAGAGGATGAAGTACTCATGAATATAGAAGATAGTAGCTTTAATCCGGAAGAGTTACATGAAGAATGTGGAGTGTTCGGAGTTTATGACTTGGATGGAAAAGATGTCGTATCTACGATTTATTACGGTTTATTTGCACTTCAACACAGAGGGCAGGAAAGCTGTGGCATAGCAGTAAGTGACACGGAAGGTCCGAAAGGCAAAGTGAAGGCATGGAAAGGTATGGGACTAGTCAGTGAGGTCTTTACCCAGGAGCATCTGGAAACTCTGCAGGGCAATATTGGAGTTGGCCATGTACGTTATTCCACCGCCGGTGAAAGCAATATTAATAATACGCAACCTTTGGTATTAAACTATGTTAAGGGGACACTCGCACTTGCCCATAATGGTAATCTGGTCAATACCCCTCAGTTAAAACGAGAGCTGGAGTATACCGGCGCTATCTTCCAGACAACAATTGATTCAGAGGTAATAGCTTATCATATTGCCAGGGAACGTCTAAACTGCGGATCGGTAGAACAAGCAGTTGCCAGAGCAATGAAGAAAATCAGCGGAGCTTATTCCTTGGTGATCATGAGCCCTAGAAAATTAATAGGGGCACGGGATCCCTTCGGTTTCCACCCTCTAGTCATCGGTAAGAGAAATAATGCATACATTTTAGCTTCTGAGACAGCAGCCTTAAGCGCTGCGGATGCAACCTTCATCCGTGATGTACTTCCGGGTGAAGTTGTTATGATTAATAAGGATGGTATTCATTCCGATACTTCTCAGTGCGGACAGAAGATTTCAAGATGTATCTTCGAATATATCTACTTTGCAAGACCGGACACCTGTTTTGATGGCGTCAGTGTATATAATTCTAGAATTATGGCTGGAAGAATACTAGCCCAGACTCATTCGGTGGATGCAGATGTTGTAGTGGGGGTTCCGGATTCCGGTTATGCAGCAGCGCTAGGCTATGCACTTGAATCAGGCATACCCTTTGGCATGGCTTTCGTGAAGAACAGTTATGTCGGAAGAACCTTTATCAAACCGAAGCAGTCCCTGCGGGCTTCCAGTGTACGAATCAAACTGAATGTGCTTTCGGAAGTGGTGCAGGGTAAGAGAGTCGTAATGATAGACGATTCCATCGTACGGGGAACCACCAGCGAAAAGATTGTTAAAATGCTGAAGAAGGCAGGAGCTACTGAGGTACATGTTAGAATTAGTTCACCGCCCTTCCTATATCCCTGTTACTTTGGTACTGATATACCAACCGGTGACCAGCTCATTGCACATAATAATTCGATTGATCAAATCAGAGAAATGATTGGAGCTGATTCCTTGGGTTATCTTGCAGTTGAGAGATTGAGTGACATGATCGGTGGGGACAAAGGTTTCTGTGATGCCTGCTTTACTGGTAATTATCCAATCGAACCGCCGAAGGAGGACATCCGAGGGGAACATGAGGAATAGTTAAGAACCGTCGAAAAGGACATTCGAGGGGAACATGAGGAATAGTTAAATCTGGATTTAATAATATAAATAATATCATTTGAAAGGGGTAAGTTGGATGAGTTATGATAAATACATGAGTCCTTTATCCGAGCGGTATGCCGGTAAGGAAATGCAGTATATCTTTTCGCCGGACATGAAATTTAAGACCTGGAGAAAGCTCTGGGTAGCTTTGGCTGAGGCCGAGAAGGAACTTGGTTTAAATATTACGAAGGAACAGATAGAAGAATTGAAGGCTTTCCAAGCTGACATCAACTACGATGTGGCGAAGGAGAGAGAAGCGTTGGTTCGTCATGATGTCATGTCCCATGTGTATGCTTATGGTGAACAGTGCCCGAATGCGAAGGGAATTATTCACCTGGGCGCTACCTCCTGTTATGTTGGAGATAATACAGACATCATTATCATGACGGAAGCTCTGAAACTGGTTAAGAAGAAGCTTGTGAATGTTATGGCTGAGTTATCGAAGTTTGCTTTTGAGTACAGAGCCATGCCGACCTTGGCTTTTACCCATTTTCAACCGGCACAGCCAACTACGGTTGGCAAGAGGGCTTCCATATGGCTGATGGAATTAAAGCTGGATTATGATGATCTCTGCTATATGATTGACAGTATGCTGTTGCTCGGATCCAAAGGAACTACCGGAACTCAGGCAAGCTTCATGGAGTTATTCGACGGAGATCATGAGAAAATTAAGAAGCTCGATCAGAAGATTGCTGAGAAGATGGGGTTTGCAGGTTGCTATCCGGTATCCGGACAGACCTATTCCAGAAAAGTGGATTTAAGAGTCTTAAATGTGCTGTCAGGTATTGCTGTTAGTGCGCATAAATTCTCCAATGATATCAGACTCCTTCAGCATCTGAAGGAAATCGAAGAGCCCTTTGAGAAAAACCAGATTGGCTCCTCTGCCATGGCATATAAGAGAAATCCCATGAGAACCGAAAGAATTGCTTCCCTTGCTAATTATGTAATGGTGGATGCTCTGAATCCTGCAATCACTGCAGCTACCCAGTGGTTTGAGAGAACCTTGGATGATTCTGCGAATAAGCGCATCAGTGTTCCCGAAGCCTTCCTGGCAATCGATGGAATTCTTGATCTTTATATGAATGTTGTAGATGGACTCGTTGTATACCCGAAGGTAATTGAGAAAAGATTAATGCAGGAGCTTCCTTTTATGGCTACAGAGAATATCATGATGGCAGCAGTAAAAGCCGGTGGCGACAGACAAGAGCTTCATGAGAAGATTCGTGTTCTATCCATGGAAGCAGGCAGGAATGTCAAAGAGAGAGGACTTGAGAATAATCTTCTCGAACTGATTGCTGCGGACTCGGCCTTCAATATGACCTTAGTGGAGCTAAAGAATACAATGGATCCAGCTCTTTATACCGGACGTTCTAAGGAGCAGACGGAAGAGTTCATCAGAGAGGTAATCCAACCGATCCTGGAGGAGAATAAAGAATCCCTTGGATTAAAGGCTGATATTAAAGTGTGAGACATGTTGAGATGTTTAGAAGATCTAATGAATAAGATTATTAAGAATATAAGCCATGAATAGTATCCAAGAAAGAGGTGCAGTTATTATAGACTGCACCTCTTTCTTTACCATTCAACCTTGCATCCGGTCTTCTCGATTTTACTCCGGATTTGATTTTCATCAGCAGGGGTGTTATATTCAACCTCAACTGTACCGCGACCCAAATCAACGTTGACGTTTGCAACCCCGTTTAACTCCTCCAGTTGATTCTTGACCTGTGTTTTCACGGGATTGTTAATCAAACCGTCTACTTGAAAATGTACCTTTTTCATTCTAAAAACCGTCCTTCCGAATAAGTTATTATTCATTAGTAATTATTGTGCTTGTGGATTGATAAGAAATAGTTTTTGTAGTTTTTCTAATATTTATCACGAATTAAGAAATAAAACGGTGAAGAGATGTAAATAATTTGCTTTTCAAATATACCTGGATTATAATGGTAACATTCAAAATCAGCAGAGCTTATGGAGGCGATATCTATGGATTATGAGATCAAGTTAGTGAGGGAAGACCAGCTTGAGGAATGCGCTGAAGTGATTCGTCAGAGTTTTATGACGGTTGCTAAGGATTTTGGACTGACGAAGGAGAATTCTCCGACGAACGGTGCCTTTATCCAAAAGGAACGCTTAATGGAGGAGAAACTGAAGGGCCAATTCTTGTATGGCATGTTCCATGATAACCGGATCATTGGTTATATGCAGCTAGAGATGAATACGCAGGAGCTTTACTTCCTTCAGAAGCTGGTAGTATTACCTGAGTTCAGACATTTCGGACTAGGTAAAGCACTGCTCGATTATGCAGTGGAACAAGTACTGCAAAAGGGTGGTACGAAGATGTCCATTGGGATTATAGAAGAGAATACAATGCTTAAGAACTGGTATCTGGAATATGGATTTATTCATACCGGAGCCAGAAAATTTGAACATTTGCTATTTACCGTAGGTTTCATGGAACTTTTACTAAAGGATTGGGAGGATTAGAAATGGATTTTGGGATGCCTACCTTACTTGAAAACAGAGATATTGATGACTGCGTAAACCTTTGTAAGAAGCTTTCCTTGGATTTTATAGAACTGAATATGAACTTTCCTCAGTATCAGATTGATGCAATAGATGTGGTACACTATAAAGAGCTCAGTGAGAGGAATCATATCTACTACACAATTCATCTGGAAGAAGACTTTAATATATGTGGATATAATAATGCTGTTACATCAGCCTATAGTAACACAATAAAACAAACGGTTGAGCTAGCAAAGCAGCTGAAAGCACCAATCATTAATATGCATATGGCAGAAGGAATCTATGTTACATTACCCGGTGAGAGGGTCTATCTGTTCGGAATATATAACGACCTTTATCTACAGAAGTTACAGGAGTTTCGCTGTATCTGCGAAGAAGCGATTGGGGATACCGGAATTAAAATCTGTATTGAGAACAGTGGAGGGTATAGCAGGTATGCGATGGAAGGGATTGAATTGCTGCTAGAGAGTGAAGTGTTTAAGCTCACCTTTGACCTTGGTCATGACCACGCAATCGGTGGAAAGGACGAACCATTTATCAGAAGTCATAAAGATCGGCTGATTCATATGCATGTTCATGATGCCATTGGGCAAAAGAATCATTTAGCATTCGGAACCGGTGAAATTGATCTAAAGGATAAACTTACATTGGCTAAGGAATGTAACTGCCGTTGTGTTCTGGAGACAAAGACTATAGTAGGGCTGACGGAATCTGTTAACAACCTGAAAGATCATATGAAATCATAGGATAATTCAAAGATGAGATTATAAAAGAACTTGATTAAAAGATAAATAGCTTTCACTTTTGAATGTATGAATCTTTTAAAAAAGTAACCGATACTTCTAAAAGTCCGAATCTATACTCAAAACAGCATCCGATGCTGTAAATTTCCGAATCTATAATAAAACAGCATCCGTTTTACATTCGGATGCTGTTTTGCTTGTTTATAAACTGTAATAATGTTTCAGAAAATATGACTCTCTGCATTACAGTGGTAAATCTCTTTTCTGGAAGGTAATAATACCTATCGAATAAGTTACGATAGCGATAGCTCCAAGTATGATAAAGGACAGCCCAAAGCCTTCGCCTGTAATTATCGTATTAGGATCAAATAAAGTATATAACGAGAAATACTTTAAGAACTCAGTTCCTTCGCCGATATCGGAAACCATCTGGAAAAGAAGGAAGGCTACAGGAAATCCAGCGCCGATCGCTAAGGAATTCTTAGTATCGTTAAAGAAGCAGGAAGCACAAAAGCCAATGCCGGTAAGTGCATAGTAGAGCAATAAGACACCGCTGTTTAATAAAAGAAACATTGCAATATCCAATTCACCCGGAAATAATGCCTCGCACATTCCAATACCGACGATAGATATGAAACCGATAAGAACCGTAATGCTTAACAGAAGGTATGTCGCCTGTGTTAATGCAATCTTAACTCGGGTGTTCGGCGTAGACAGAAGATATGCCATGGAACCCCGATCCACATGGGAAGCAACAGAACGGTTGGCTACAATAATGGTATATATCATAGGCAGTAGAAGGATTAAGAAACCATAAAAGTAGGTTGCTATAAAGCTTATCAGGTCACTCACAGGGTTACTAAATCCCATAGCAGCGACCATTTCTTTTGGTAGCATCTTTATCATCTCATTCAGACTTTCCTGCGTCTTAGGATCATACATGCTTACGATGGAAGGCATATATAGCATCGCGACGGCTGCTATAATTATTAAAACGATATAATTCTGTTTCATTGTTGCTTTCAATAATGGTTTACTGATCATGTTCATCCCCTCCTATTTCTTCATGGTGTGGCTGACTGCCGAATCACCATAATATTGCATGAATACATCTTCCAGGTTACTATTCTCGGTATCCAAATCTAATACAGCATACTTACCGAGTTCATGAACGAAGTTCGATACATTACCAAGAATACTGACTTTTGCGGTTGCTCCGGTTACGGTAATCTTGTCATATCCATCCTTCCGCTTGAATTCAGCGGCTGTCTCGGGAGAATCAAAGGTGATAAGATATGTCTTCCTACGCTTTTCCTTAAGATCACGGATATTTTCTGTAGCCACAAGTTCACCTTTACGGATGATTCCGGCACGGTCACAGGTACGTTCAATTTCATCAAAACTATGGGAGGACATAAGTACTGTCTTGCCCTTCGCTTTTTCTTCCAGAATAAGATCTGAGAATAACTTCTGCATCAATGGATCAAGACCACTGGTGGGTTCATCGAGGACAAGTACCTTTGGATCATGCATGAAGGCACATACGATACCGAGTTTCTGTTTCATACCCTTTGACATTTTACGGATACGGCCTCTGGTATCTAGTTCAAACTTCTCAATGAGCTTATCACGATAGGCTGTATTAGTCATACCATGCATTTCACCCATGAATTTCAGGAAATCCATACCGTTCATACCATCAAAAAAGGCCATTTCAGCTGGCAGATAGCCAAGGTTTTTCATGATGGCAGCAGTCTCCGTACGGCAATCCTTACCAAGAATCTTAGCATTTCCCTTATCGGAGGTTAAGAACCCCATCAAGTGTCGTATTGTTGTTGTCTTGCCGGCACCGTTTGGTCCGAGATAACCAAATACTTCTCCCTCCTGTACTTGGAAGGATAGATTAAAAATACCCTTATGATTGCCATAATCTTTTGTTAATCCATTAATTTCTATAACGGACATAAATTAACTCCCCTTTCAAAATAACATTAAATAGTTGATAAGTTACATTAGCTTACTGTGTTACGTAATACCGGCAGTGTGGAAAAGACCATGCGTTTATTTATATTCCTCTTTATAAAAGTTATTGCGGAACATCCTGACGTAATTGTTATACAAATCTACCACTTTGTTGAAATCAGGTTCGGATTGTTGTAAGGAGGACTTCATCTTTGTCTCCATCAGAACCTGGTTTGCACAACCTTCGGAACACCAGGTTAACAGTTGTATCACCATCATTGGCTCTATGCCCTCTTTAAATTTGTGATAATCTAATCCTTGAAAGAACACCATAGCACGTTCTTTCGTATATCTCTCATTTATCTTAGTAATCTCTTCCTTGATATCAGTAGCTGTATCAAACACTACTTTCTTCATGAAGTTTGCCATATAAGGGTAATCCACAGTAACCTTCATTTTCAAAAGTTGGATGGCATTCAACCGCTCAAAGAAGTCGGTATATACCATATAGGCGGGTGTACCATCCGGTCCGGGACTATCAATTATTCTTTCTAGCTGTTCACCGCAATATAGATATAGATGAAGGTAGAAGTTTTTCTTAGTCTCAAAATAGTAGAACAAACTACCTTTTGATATCCCCGCTGTCTTAACGATCTCTTCAACAGATGCCTTCGAATAACCGTATTCAGCGAACACCTTGAAGCCTGCATTAATAATATTCAATTTCTTAGCTTCATCCAAATTCTCAAAACTCTCGTATTGAATTAATACCACCTCATTTTAATTGAATTTTCTTTACAACAAATGAAATTTAAAAACGTAGTCAAACAGGTTAAAACTAAAAAAATCATTTGACCAATCTGGTCAATACCATGTTATCACATTTGACCGGATTGGTCAACAATCTAATCAAATTATAATTTTTCCGGATGGTTGATTAAATTCTAGGTAAGTATTATGATGAGGTTGTTGGCGTTATGCCTTACTGCAGCATGGAGGGTTAATATGAAGTACAAGGACAAGACCTGTAATGATTTTATCAACGAATTAGCATCGAAGGCCCCGGTTCCGGGTGGAGGTGGAGCTTCCGCCCTGGTCGGCTCAATCGGTGTAGCGCTTGGAGCAATGGTTGGTAATTTAACCATAGGTAAGAATAGATACGAGAATGTGGAACCTGATCTTATGACTCTCATAGAAAAGTCAGAATTACTTCAAAGAGAATTACTCGACTTGATTGATAAAGACGCTGAGGCTTTTGAACCTTTAGCAAGAGCATACAGACTTCCTAGTGATAATGAAGAACTGGAAAAAGAGAAAGAAATCATCATGGAAGAAGCCCTTCGAACAGCATGTACAGCTCCATTAAAAATTATGGAACAATGCTGCGGGGCAATTGAACTCCACAATGAATATGCTGTAAAAGGTAGCGAGATGGTAATTAGTGATGTCGGCTGCGGTGCAGTATTCTGCAAAGCGGCACTACTGAGTGCTAGTCTGAACGTATTCATTAACACGAAGCTGATGAAGGACAGAGGATATGCGATGGATATTAACACGAAGGCGAATTCCATGCTTGATCGATATATTCCGTTGGCAGATGAGATTTTCTCAGACGTCAGGGCACAATTATAAGAAAGGCAACCGTGCGTTGATGCCGTATGTGAGGATACTGATGCTTTAGAAGAAGCAATCAGAAAATTAGTTATATAAATTTGAAATAGCTGGTATACTCGGTGAATTTTATTTGCTTTCTGCATAATTATAAGATATAATGAATACGTTCCTTAATAGACAAAGCCATAAGAGGAAATTATATGAATATTGATCTGGAATATTATAAAATATTTTATTTTGTAGCGAAGGCAGGAAGCTTTACACAGGCGGGAGAAGAACTATGTATCTCACAACCGGCAGTAAGCCAAGCGATCAAATTGCTTGAGACAAATCTGGGCAGCAGACTATTCATCCGTATCCCGAAAGGGGTAAGACTAACACCCGAAGGTGAAGTTCTGTATAATTATGTACAGAGGGGTTATGAATATCTTGTCATGGGTGAAGAGAAGTTTCAGAAGATGCTGGATCTTGAAAACGGCGAAATACGAATTGGTGCCAGTGATATGACACTTCAATTTTACCTGCTTCCATATCTGGAAAAATTTCATGAAAAGTTCCCCAAGATAAAAGTAACAGTAACCAATGCCCCGACACCGGAGACCCTGGATGTCCTTTATGAAGGTAAGATTGACTTTGGTATTGTCAGCGAACCCTTTGAAGCGAAGCCGGAGATCTCGGTAATCAGGGTTAAGGAAATCCATGATATCTTTGTTGCAGGAAGTAAGTTCAATCATCTGAATGGCAAAGTATTAAAATATAAGGAGCTTGAGAGTTTACCGATCATCTGTCTGGAGCATAACACAAGCTCCCGGAGATACATTGATGAATTTTTAATGACCAAGAATGTTGTATTAATGCCGGAATTTGAACTTGCCATGAGCGATATCATCGTAAAGTTTGCAGGGCGTAATCTCGGAATCGGCTGTGTTGTAAGTGACTTTGCCCAAGAGGCTATTGCAGATGGTACCTTATTTGAGTTACAATTTGGAGATAAGATTCCGAAGAGGCATTTTTGCATCATAACCGGTAATCATAACCCTATCTCAACTGCAGCAAAAGAGTTGTTAGGAATGGTGGGCGTGAAGATCGCAGAGACGAATACAAATGGAAAACATAGCAAAGGATAGGAGATTACCAACCATGCAGAATATTAAGATAAAGTATATTAGTGATCAAGTAGAAAAGTTAAGATACATTGACAATAAATCGGACTGGATTGATTTAAGAGCATCAGAGAAGCTGGAGATAAAGGCTGGAGAATTCAAGCTGATACCACTTGGTATCGCGATGGAGCTGCCAGTGGGATACGAGGCACATGTTGTACCAAGAAGCAGTACCTTTAAGAATTTCGGAATCATCCAGACGAACTCTATGGGGATCATTGATGAGACCTATTGCGGAGATAATGACCAGTGGTTCTTCCCTGCTCTAGCAATGAGAGATACAACAATTAATATCAATGATCGAATCTGCCAGTTTCGCATCGTGGAGCATCAGCCTAAAATCGAGTTTGCAGAAGTGGATTCCTTGGGTAATCAGGACCGCGGGGGCCACGGCAGCACAGGAAAGCAATAGATAGAGGTAGGCCGTCTTCAATTATATGCTGCTGACATCGGAAACCTGTTTATGAAAAGTTAGACTTTAAGCTTATGAGTCATGAGATGGATGATAAGTTAAAATAATAGGGAGGCACTATGGCAGGTGTGATTACACATTTGGTGATTGCGAAGGAAATGTTAAAAATCCTTCCTGAAGACGCAATAAAGAATAAAGAGTTATTCTATCTTGGAACATTAGCACCGGATGCTGTACATGCCAGGGAAGGATACATCAGAGCACATAAGAAGCATACACATTTTCGGGATGATATCCCGGACCGGGATTTTGGATTGCCTGCAAATTATGCCTTGTATCAGGATCGGTTAGTGAATTTTATCAATATTCATTCAGATAAGGAAGATGAACTTTACGAATTTTATGTAGGTTACGTTGTTCACATACTGACTGATGAATTATTTTTCTTGTCCATCCGGAAGGAATTCTGTGAGACCATGGCAGGGCTGGGGATAGACCAGGGAGATAGACCTTTCTTTGATTATATCGTAACGGATATGAATCGGAATGATATGTTATTGGTATATAATTATGAGGGTATGGAAGAGATCAGAAAGTACATGGAACAGGTACCTGCATGTGCAGTGGAGGGTTATATCAGTGGGCAGGAGATGAGCGACTGTAGGGATTGGCTGGTACACCAGCATTTCATTCTTCAACACGAGTATCTTGAGCCAGCTTACATCACCTTTGAGAGAATGATGGAATTTGTCCGCATGGCAGCAGAGCAGATTGTAGGTTTGTTATCTACAGGTGACCGCTTGCCGAAGATGTTGTAAAGCTCTCTAGAAAATTTCGGGAGATTCAAGCAAACTCAAGGAGATAATCAAATACAAGAAACTATATAATAAGGGTTATAAAGCGGATCAGATTATCTGCTTTATAACCCTTTTGTATTTGGCAAAACAGTTAGTAAAAAATATTGATTATTCCACAATCTCAATCTGATTGCCATCCGGGTCTAGTACGCAGCTTTCGTAATAACCATCTCCTGTTGTACGGGGCTTACTGGCAACCATGTAACCATCCTCCTCAAGAGATGCGGTCAGTCGGTCAACTTCTTCTTTACTTCCTGCACTGAAAGCAAGGTGGATGTAACCGGTTTGCAGAGGAGTAGGAGTTATCTGGTCAAGATTTGGACGGTTCATAATCTCCAGACGGGTACGGTCCTCAAAGGATAAGAAATATGTTCGAAGTCCCGTATTAGGGTTATGATATCCCTGATTTGAGGAAGCGTTAAAATACTTGAGATAAAAATCTCTCATTCGTTCCAGATCATTCGTATAGATAGCTAGGTGGTTTATTTTCACAGGAAAAGCTCCTTTCTGATTATGGTTTTTTGTACTTACTATTGGGATATAGCCTATTTACTAATAATACTTTGATATGGGATCATCGCTCCATACCTGAACTTCTATGTATCTTTCAGGACCAAATTGTCCATCCTTATTCCATACCTGAGGTAAGCCGTAACGGTCGATCACACCTAGAATTTCATGATAAGTATAGATTTGTCTGCGGTACTCCTTATTATCCGTAACTCTTGGACTGAAGGTAGGGAACATATCTCCATAGGAAAAGGAGACGGTATTAGTATCAAACTCTGATAACGGAATTTTTACAAATTGGCCTTCCTTATACCAATCACAGAGCCAATCGCAGTCTTCAATTACCATATAATGAGGAACAGTTCTAATCGGCTTGCCGCCTTTTTGTATAAAAAGCTCACGTGCAAGCTGCTCCAGTTCTACCCGTCTTTCCAGATACCCATCAAAACGTTGGGCAGCGAAGGTGGTGTTCTCCTGCTTGATTTTATGAAGTTTTTCTTTGGCTTCCTCTAAGGACAAATCTGATAAATTCCTGAACGGACCAATTTCTTTTTCGTAATAGTGATATAAATACATGATATTCATCCTCAATTGTCAATTCTATTTGATATAATTATGTTAGTTCTTAAATCTTAACGCTTGTAGAGATTGATGTTTATGTAAATTATAACACATACGAGTGGAATGGCAAGAGTTTACAAGGGCAACAGATAATGGAAAGTATAAACAATTTGTATGTGTTTCACATTATGCATAAGCAGAGATTATATAAAATATAACGAATATTGATTTTACTTATGTTGAATCAGATATTATACTTGATAAGTAATTGGGTATAATATTTTAATGCGATGAATTGTTATAAGTTATTCATCACTTTATTCAAGGAGGATTTCATTATGGTTAAAGCAATTGTTGGCGCCAACTGGGGCGATGAGGGAAAAGGCAAGATAACTGATATGCTGGGACAAGAGGCTGATATTATCGTTAGATATCAGGGTGGCAGCAACGCAGGACATACCATTATTAATGAATACGGAAAATTCGCTCTTCACTTACTTCCCTCTGGTGTATTCTATAAGCATACAACAAGTATTATCGGTAACGGTGTAGCTTTGAATATTCCCTATCTAGTAAAAGAAATTCAGGCATTAGTTGATCGTGGCGTTCCGATGCCTAAGGTTCTAGTTTCCGACAGAGCTCAGATCATGATGCCTTATCATATATTATTTGACCAATACGAGGAAGAAAGACTAGGTGGCAAATCCTTCGGTTCTACGAAGTCAGGTATTGCTCCTTTCTATTCCGATAAATATGCGAAAACAGGCTTCCAGGTATCAGAATTATTTGATGATGAAGTATTAAAAGATAAGATTGCCAGAGTATGTGAAGTGAAAAATGTTATCTTAGAGCATCTTTACCATAAGCCTGCAATCGATCAGAATGAATTATATAACACCTTAGTTGAATATAGAAATATGGTTGAACCATATGTATGTGACGTTGCAGCATTTCTTCATGAAGCGATCAAAGAAGGCAAGAACATCTTATTAGAAGGACAGCTTGGTGCATTAAAGGATCCGGATTTCGGTATCTACCCGATGGTTACCTCATCTTCCACACTTGCAGCATACGGTGCAATTGGTGCAGGAATACCTCCTTACGAGATTAAGGAAATTATCACTGTTGTTAAGGCTTACTCCAGTGCTGTTGGCGCAGGTGAGTTTGTCAGCGAAATCTTCGGTTCTGAGGCAGATGAGCTCAGAAGACGTGGTGGCGATGGTGGAGAGTATGGCGCTACGACAGGAAGACCGAGACGTATGGGTTGGTTTGATGCAGTAGCTTCCCGTTATGGCTGTAGAATGCAGGGTGCAACCGAGGTTGCATTTACCGTATTAGATGTACTTGGTTATCTGGATGTACTTCCGATTTGCGTTGGCTATGAAATCGACGGTGTAGTAACCAAAGACTTCCCGACTACAGTAAAGCTTGCTAAGGCTAAGCCGGTATATGAGAATCTGCCTGGTTGGAAGCAGGAAATCAGGGGTATCACGAATTATAACGAGCTTCCGGAGAACTGCAGAAAGTATATCGAATTCATTGAGAAAGAGCTAGAAGTTCCGATTACCATGATCTCCAATGGACCGGGAAGAAACGATATCATCAGAAGATAATTACATTTGAATTATATAATAAGATAGTGGGTGTTGCTTTGAACTTTAGAGCAGCACCCTTTTGTTATGTAGCTTATTATACTTGTTTACACTTAATGGGGATAATGGGGAAAACAGGTAAATTGTGATGGAAATGTCAGGAAATATAAAGTATAATAAGACAAATATATAATGAGGATAACTACGTTGTGAAAAACTTTCAATGATGAAGATGTATATTGGAAGAGTTAATGTCTCGATTTGATAAATTGTAACATTAATAAAGAGAATGTTAGAAAGAAATAGATTTGCGATAAAGAGCTATATTCACATAGGACTAAGTTACGATCTATTGTAATAAGAATAATGTGTAGATCGGGCTAAAGATTATAGCAATAATGTGAAGTAGGGTTGATTCACTATAGTTATAGATTGTGAAGTAGAAAATTTATGGATTGTAAGGGGGAACTGAAATGGAGATTTTAATTCGTGAGATTGTGGAAGCAGATTATCCAGCAGTAATTTCGTTATGGAATAACGAAATTGGCAATCGTAACATTAATATGGAAAATACCATTTTGCATTTTGAACGTATAAAAAATGATGAAAATTATAAGACATTTGTTGCTTTACTTGATACTGGTGTTGTAGGCTTTATCACAACTTTACAGGCTTATGAAATAGGTCGTGAGGTTGGGTTTTTATGGATATGTGGGTTTGCTGTTCAAAGTTCTTGTCAAAATAAAGGTATTGGCGGTAAGCTTCTCAAACATATTGAAAACTATGCAAAAGAAAGAGGTATATCATCATTAATTTTGAATAGCGGTTTTCAACGAACAAACGCCCATATCTTTTATGAGCATAATGGTTATGAAAAGCTCTCGTACTGTTTTACCAAACGAATTTGACCTCATATTAAGGGAATTCGGTTTATAGTGAAATATAAAAATTATCTTAAAGGGGAGTTAAGACAAATGAAAAATTTATGTGTAATTGGTATTGCAGGTGGTAGTGCAAGTGGAAAATCAACTTTTTCTAAAAAATTAGTAGATACATTAACGGGCTATAAGGTTAAGGAATTTCATATGGATGATTATTTCAAACCAGCTGAGCAGAGACCTTTTTCAGAAGCCCCTATCACACAAAAGTATTATGTTGATGATAATCATCCTCAAACGATGAATTTAGAGCAATTGAATTATGACCTAGTTCTAGCAATTGATAGTGATATGTTCGATATCATAATTGTGGAAGGATTATTAACTCTTTGGGATAAAGAAATATATAATAAACTTGATTTAAAGTTGTTTGTTGATTGTCAAGCTGATGAAAGAATTGTAAGACGACTACAAAGAAATATGAGTTGGGGAATTTCTTTCGACGATATTTCCGAGGTATACCTTGATTTAGTTAGATACAGACACAATGAATATGTGGAACCGACAAAATGGAAGGCAGATCTAATTATTAATGGCTCCTCTCCATCTGAAAAGGCCTTATCAATAGTATCAGGGTATATTCAATCAACCATAAATGATAAGAATTAGATTAACGAAGAGGAGTTTACAGGATGAAAAAAATATGGCCATTTGTTATGCCGTTATTTAGAAGTGTATTATTTATTATGATTGGACTGTTATTTGCAGGAGTAACCAATCAAACGTTAGAAGAAGCAAGCCGTTGGTGGTCTATCCTATGTACCATTTGTAATGTTATTACTATTGTTTTACTATTGGTTATTTGTAAAAGTGAAGGTATTACATATAAAAAATTGATTGCAAATCAAAAAGGTCAAAGGAATCTAAAATATACATTACTTATTGTATTATTAATGATTGTTTTGGGAATGGGCGGAATGTATGGATCAGGATTTCTGATCTATGGTTATATTCCTGTAACAATGATACAACCAATTCCTGTTTGGCTTGCAGTTATAAATGCTATCCTACTACCCTTAACTGTGGTATTAGCTGAATTTCCTTTATATTTTGGGTATTCGCTTAATGGAATAGTAAAAATTACAGGCAACAAAGTACTAGCAATTTTGTATCCAATGTTTTTCTATGCTTTACAACATAGTTTTATCCCCTTGTTATACGATTGGAAACATATCGTCTTCAGATTTATGTCATTCCTGCCGTTAGTGTTCGTTTTAGGAATTATATATTATAGAAACAAAAAACTTCAACCATTAATGATTGGTCACGCATTTCTGGATATAGCAACAGGTGCTCAAATTGTTATGACTTCAATATCTCCTGCATTATACGAGTTAATGAAGTCAGTGAGTCAGTAATAGTTCTAAATCATCACATGCTATACTTTAGTGAATTACATAACACTGAGAATTAAAAGGTTTATATCAGGGATTTTGTAAATGTTAGTTATGGTAACGTTATAGAAGTATTACTTGTTAATTTTAATTCACAATTGCTAACAACTGCGAACTGAAGATTAATTATATAATATGCGGGAGGATTCGTTATGAATAAGTTGAAAATGGCAGCTTGCGGAGTTGATTGTAATGAATGTAGTCAATACAAAGTCACAATGGAACATGATTTGAAAGCAGCGGAATCTTTAGTTGAGTGGTTTGGAAGTCAGGGATGGATTGGAAAAAATGAAAATGCCGATGAGGTGTTGAAAAAAGCTCCGTTATGTAAAGGGTGTTGGGATAAAACAGATGTTTTTTGGTTCTTGAGCGGCTCCTGTGGAAATTGTGGCTTACGTATGTGTTGTGAAGAAAGACAATTAAATCATTGCGGCGAATGTGGCGACTTTCCATGCGAAAAATATAAAGAATGGGTGGATAACCTTGAACATCACGAAAAGGCAATGGAGCATCTGTTATCATTAAAACAAACCCATAATATCCAAATTACAGGAAGTATATTCCGAGTTCTTTCACCCGGAAACTGAGTACAAATGCAAATTGGATTATGATGCACGTGACATATATGGCTTTGTTAATCTTGAACGTCGTGAGTACAGAAAAACAAGAGAGTACAATGCGGATGACTATGTTTCTTTAATTGGTACTCATGCTGACCATATAACACTTAGTGAACCATATAAGACAAAGTTTTATGAAGGTATTAGAGAGGTGATTCGAAGTTCAGGAGATAAGATAACACTTTATGATAAAATAACGATGTATTTGGCTAGAAAGCCGTAAATGGATAGGGTCGTCTGAAAGATGGGATATTTTATTCGTTATCGGTGGGTACGATGAACTAAGAATGTGATGAATATGAACCGGTTTATATTATCCTTTTAACAAAAAAATAATTTTGGAGGTATCAAATGAGACTAGAAAAAGCTACACCGGAATCACAGGGAATCCCTTCCTCCGCGATTCTGGATTTTTTAAACAAGGTAAACCAGCAGGAATTTGAGATTCATTCGTTTATGCTGCTCAAGAACGGTAAAAATATCGCTGATTGTTGGTGGAAGCCATATGCAGCGCAGTACAGACATCAATTATTTTCCCTGAGCAAAAGCTTTACTTCAATTGCAATCGGTTTGGCGATCGAGGAAGGTCTACTAACCACAGGTACGCTGATTGCTGACATCTTCGCAGATGAAATGAAAGAACTGGGGGAAAAGGTCGACGAAAAAATGAAGAAAATGACCGTAAAAAACCTCCTCACAATGGGAACTGGAATGACCTATGAAAACTGGGTATGGAATGATAAAAATACTAACAACATTCTCGGATTTTTAAGCTCGCATGTAAAAAACGAGCCAGGGAGCGCTTTTTTTTACAATACACTCGCCACATATATGTGTTCTGCAATCATTACTCGTTTGACCGGGCAAAAGCTTGTGGATTACCTAATGCCGCGGTTGTTTGAGCCTCTGGGAATCGACCCCGTCTGGGAAGAGGACAGATTAGGAATCAGCTTTGGAGGTTTTGGACTAAACATCAAAACAGAGGACATCGCTGTTTTTGGGCAAATGCTACTACAAAAAGGGAAATTTAACAACCGACAGCTCGTACCTGAAGCATGGGTGGAAGAAGCAACCTCAAAACAGATCAATAACGGAGAAGTAGCCGATAACGATTGGGCTCAGGGCTACGGCTATCAATTCTGGAGGTGTATTCCCGAAGGAGTGTACCGTGGGGACGGCATGTTCGGACAATACTGTATTGTCATGCCGAATCAGAACTGTGTCATTGCCGTAACCAGCAACGCTGACATGGGCAAATTTATGAAGCTTATTTGGAGTGACCTCCTTCCATATCTCAGTGGAGGTGTTGCTCTGCCCTATAGCGTAGATTACACCAATTTGGTTGAGTTTGGGACAAGGCAGACACACCTACAGGTGAACGAAAATGCTGTACCCTATCCGACCTTTCGGGCAGCTTACAGGCTTTCTTCAGACACTAAAATTCCGGATGAATTCAAGATAAATAAAATCAACATTGATTTTGAAAATGGGGAGTGCCTTCTTGCACTTTATAACGAAGAAAGCCATCAGCCCTTATTTGTGGTATGTTTTAAACAGAAACAGTGGGTGGAAACCACAAAACCGTTCTGGACTTCCGAAGCCTTCTACAGGGCCGTTTGCTATGGTGAGTGGAAAGGTGAGGAGTTTACAGCCAGCATTTGGCACTATGAGACTCCTGTCAATACAAAGGTCAGGTTCACGTTTAGTGAGGAGCGAAAAAGCTTGACTTTGCATCTTGAAGCACAGAAGGAACTTTCACTTAGTTATGTTAAAATATAAAATAGTAGATGAAGCATACAGATAACACAAGGAGAGGAAGAAGAGATGAATAATCGAAAGTCTATGGGTATTCAACATTCCATGTGTGTTCAACCAGCCTTTCTAATTGGTACTTATGATGAGGATGGCAATGTTAATTTTGCTCCAATAACCTGGGTAAGCGTTACTTGGGACACTGACCACTACATGCTTGTAATAAGTATGTTTGGTACAAAGAAAACTAAACAGAATGTAATAAAGACAAAACAACTATCAGCTAATCTCGTGAGTACAAATATGCTGTATTTAATGGATTATTTCGGCAGCATATCCGGTAATAATGGGATAAAGGATAAGAAGTCATATGACTACAGTAATGGTGAAATTCTACATGTACCTACACTTGACTTAAGTAAATGGGTATATGAATGCGAGGTTAAAACGATTGTACAAACAGGAGATTCCGACACCTTTTTCTGTGACATTAAAAATGTTCAAATTGATAATGATATCGATATAACTGATGGAATTGATTTGACACTATTAGACCCGGTTGTATATTCAGGACATTATCATTCTATAGGTAGCCATTTAGGGAAAATTGGTGATTATTTGAGTGAGGATTAGATTTTATTAACAACTAAAAGAGTCGATTTAAAGGGGACAAAGCATGATATATTTTGAAACAAAACGCTTGGTCTTTCGTGATTGGAAGGAACAAGATCTAAATGAATTTCGGATAATGAATAAGGATACCAGGGTAATGGAGTATTTTACAAAAATACTTACTGACGACGAAACAGACAGATTTTATAACTTAATCCAAGATGAATTTAGAAATTATGGGTACGGTCTTTATGCAGTTGAAACAATACATAATAAAGAGTTTATTGGCTTTATTGGATTTCATTAGGCTAATTTCAATTCACAATTTACTCCTTGTATTGAAATAGGTTGGAGACTTAAATATGAAGCATGGGGTAATGGATATGCAACCGAAGGAGCAAAGGCATGTTTAAAATATGGATTTGATACTTTAGGATTCAACAAAATATATAGTTTTACCTCGAAAATTAATCTTCAATCTGAAAATGTAATGAAAAAAGTGGGTATGGTAAAAGTTGCAGAATTTGAGCATCCGAACATTATTGAGGACAATCCTCTGAGGAAGCATGTTCTTTATTCTATTGATTCAATAATCTGACCTAATTATTAATCATTGTCGATGAGTTTTATTCGTAATTGTAATCAATAGCTTCACACCTATTTAATAGAATGCATCAATAAATCAACAAAATATAAACCAAAAGGGGATAGATATGAGTATCTTATTTAATTATATAACATGTATTGAAAACCCATATTGGGAGGTGCTTACTAGTAAACGCAGATGGTGGAAAATTAAAGATTATAATATACGCATAGTTTTTTTGTTTTATATTAATGATGATTTTTATAGAATCGACTATAATATAGATGATGATGACGTGATTTATACACATAAGAAACCCAAAGTGCTACTTTCAAAATTAGGAATTAACCCCGATGATGATACTGAGTGGCTTAAAGAACAAAGAGAGTTGCTAAAAATTTTTCTGAAACTTTATGCTATCCAAATTAATAAATTAGCAAATAATAAACCTACAAGACCAAAGTGGTATAAATTGATTATTTAGTGTAAGACAAATTGAAATATATAGAGGTGACTAGTGAATATTAAAAAAGTTACTGGTGCAAAAAAAGAGTATATTGATTTACTGTTGTTGGCTGACGAACAGGAAAACATGATATATAAATATCTTGATAATGGTGAAATGTTTGTTTTGGATGATAACGGCATAAAAGCTGAGTGCGTAATAACCAAAGAAGCCGATGGCATTTATGAGCTTAAGAACATTGCTGTTATGCCTGAGTGTCAACGAAAAGGCTATGGGAAAAGCCTGATAGAATTTCTGTTTGCCCATTATTCCGACTGCAATGTTCTGTTTGTCGGAACTGGCGACTGTCATTCGATTCTTTCTTTTTATAATATCTGCGGTTTTACTGAATCGCACAGAATAAAGAACTTTTTTATTGATAATTACGACCATCCAATGTATGAAGATGGAAAACAACTGGTTGATATGGTTTATTTGAAAAAAGAACGATAAATTCCAGCCAAATAAAATGGTGCACATATGCTGACGGCTGGCAAAATGCAAAAATCTTATAAAATAGAATCAGAAGTAAATTATCTTGATGACTAATAGTATTATATGAGCAGAATAAGAATTGGAAATAATGAAAGGAAGGATTCAAATTATGGCTAAATATGAACAAAGATTAAAGGGAAACTTTAATGAGTTGTTGAATTGGATACATAGAGATATTACCAATGGTAGTGCTTCAGTAAGTTATGAGGACGGTAGCGATATTGACATGGCTGATACACGCGTAGCTGTCCGGGTTTATGAACGGTACAGTATGGCTGGAGGTAACCGTGTAAGCATGAACGTAACTATTACAGGAACCGGCGAAGATTTATTTGTAAGTGCGATTACATCAGGAGGCAGTCAGGCAGTATTCTTTAAGATAAATACCATTGGAGAAGAAACATTTCTTCAATTATGTAGGGACTCAGTAGAGAACTATATTCAAAGACTATAAATATGAAGAGTTAGAAATGTATCATTAAGTGGAGGATAAAGACTATGGAGTATGAAATTATTCATTTACCAAAAGAGAGATGGAAAGGAACGCTAATTCCCATAAAGTATAAAACTGATAAATATTATGATGTTTTAGTAAATAAGACAGATAAAGGATTTATCATTGAGATAGTTAAGAAAGACTTTTCAGATCCTGTGACCCATACACCGGAAGAATATGATTTCCCTGATAAGCTATATGAAGATCACAGGGTGAATGCATATGCTTGGGGAGTGTTAGTAGAGGGTGAATTAGTTGCTGCCATTGAAACTGATCAAGAATTATGGTCTAATCGCTTAAGGATTACAGAGCTATGGGTATCAGAAAATTATCAAAGACAGGGAATAGGTCATTCACTAATAGAAATAGCAAAGGAACAAGCAAGAAGAGAACGTCGTCGTGCAATTATACTGGAAACACAATCTTGTAATGTAAATGCAATAGATTTTTATCAGCAGGAAGGCTTTGATCTGATAGGTATGGATACCTGCTGCTACAAGAATGATGATTTACAGAGGAAAGAAGTAAGATTAGAATTTGGATGGTTTCCGGAAGAAAAGATAAAATTAAAACGCGAAGAAATAGAAATTAGAATGGAAACAAAGGATGATTGGTACGATGTAGAATTGATGACACAACATGCATTCTGGAATAAACACCATATCGGATGTGACGAGCATTACCTTGTACATAAATTACGCCAAGATAAAGATTATCTTCCGGAGCTAAGCAGGATAGCGCTAAAGGATGGAAGTATAATTGGATGTATCATGTATTCTAAGGCACGTGTTGAGGATAGTACGGATTCACATGAGATTATAACCTTTGGTCCTCTTTGCATCGAACCTAAATGGCAGGGATGCGGAGTGGGTGAACTATTATTAAAGGAAACGATGAAGCTAGCTGCAAATAAAGGATATAAAGGTATTATAATCTTTGGAGAACCGGATTATTATCCTCGAATTGGATTTAAAACATGTGACAACTTTAATATTACAACTGCTGATGGTAAAAACTTTGATGCATTTATGGGAATTGAATTAATCGAAGATGGTATGAAAAACATAAAAGGAAAATTCTATGAATCAAAAGTCTTTGAGAATCTTCCAAAGGAGGAAGCAGAAGATTATAATAAAAAATTTCCACAACTTCAGAAATTAAGATTTCCGGGGCAATGGGATTAATTCAATTTGTCGTTTAGATTTTAAGCAAACTGAGAGTTAATGTAAATCCCATTAAATGTTCGCTGTCAATACTTATATTTTTGGGATAGTCTTGAAAAAGGAGAGGATAATGTGGAGAATTGTTGTACATATAGCCGGATCAAAGAAATACTTATGAATCAATACAAAGTTTCTGTTGGTTCGTTGTCAGAAACACAGGCGGGCTGGTCAGCATTAGCATATAAAGTGACTAGCAGGGAAAAAAACTATTTCCTTAAGGTGTACGACAAACACAAACACACGTCTCAAAACTGGATTCAGAAAATTGATGATTACATGCCCGTATTGCTATGGCTAGGACAAAAGACCGAGCTGAGCAGTAGAGTTCCGTCCGTAGTTTTGTCCGTTGATGGAGCATACAAAACCGAAGATGATGATTTTATTTATATCCTGTTTGACTTTATAAACGGAGAAAACCTATATGGTAAGCCTATTGAGAAAGCTATCATAAGGGAGCTTGCTGAAATCATTGCCGAATTACATAACCTTACAGACTACGTGCCCGTGTCAACGGTAAATCTTGTTGATACATTTAACATAGCGTTTTGCAGAACCCTCAGTATCATCCTGCAAAGTGAAAAATACCCGGTGGATATGCAACATATTCGATCTTCCTATACTGAACTAATTAAAGATAGGATACGGATTGCCGAAAACCTTGCGGAACATCTTAAATCTGATAAGTTGCAGATTGTACTTTGTCATACGGACATACATTGTTGGAATATCATGCAGGATTGCCAGCTAAAGCTTATCGATTGGGAAGGCGTCAGGCTTGCTCCGGCAGAAGCTGATTTATTTTCTTTCACGGAGGGATTTTTCTTTGAACATGCCTGGGATGAATTTATTGCTACATACAGAGAATTACGTCCAGCTTTCCAGCTGAACCGGGATGCTTTGTGTTTTTACCGACTGCAACGTCTGTTGGAGGACATCAATGGATTTACGGAACATCTGCTGTACGATAAAGTATACGGAGAGGAAAGGGTACAGCCTCTAAGAATTTTGGAAAAGTGTTGCTTATCCCTGAGAGACATTTAAAAGCCAAGTATCAAAGAAGGAGATACCGATATTTTGAAGGTGGAATATCAGCCTTAACAGAATGAAAACCAAACTTTATTTGCAAGACGATCGTCAAATAAGCATATGGATAAAGTATAAAATAGTATCAATATTATCACAGCAGCAATATAAAAAAATTTAAAATAATTGAAATTTAACCAAGGAGATCACTGAATGGAAATAATATTTACCACAGAATTACCTCAAGAAGAAGATTTATATAACCTTTATGAACATCTTGACTGGAATAAGTTTTTGAAGTTAGATTCAAAACAATTGTTAAAGGCCATGAAAGGTTCTTATTATACAGTTTACGCATATTCCGGAGATAGTTTGATAGCCACTGGAAGAGCTATATCTGACGGTATTATCAATGCTTATATGTGTGGGATAGGTGTGCATTATCAATATAGGCATAATGGTATTGCAACAAAAATTATAGATATGATTACAAAGTATTGTAAGGAAAACAATCTTCATCTTCAATTTTTTTGCGAGGAACACTTAGTATCATTTTATGAAAAAATGGGCTTTGATAAATTTGCAATTGGGATGAAAGTAAAAGAAGGCTAAAAGATAAATACAAAGATAAATAAATCAATTCGCAATTGTTAACGATAACGAATTACACTTTATTTATATTTTGTGCAGGAGGGAAATATGAAAAATTATACTCAGGTTTATGTGAAAAGTAGTTTCGAGGCGGCAGAAATTTATTGCAAAGCTTTTGGAGCAGAAATTACATTTGAAGTAAAAAATGATACCAAAACTGCTTATGCACACTGTGAATTATCCGTAAATGGTGAAGGTTTTTTAGCATTGAGCGAAGCTGCAAACCCTTGTGATATAAACATAGTTCACAAAATGAAATGGGAAACAATGACTTTTAATGTTTTTGAGATGGGAAGCGAAGAAGCGGTTTGTAATGCCTTTAATGTTTTGAGTAATGGCGGTGTTATTATTAATCCCATTCAGGAAGTTCCGTGGAGCAAATGTTGTGCGACGGTTATTGATAAATTTGGAGTGTGTTGGTGGATTGCAATTTAATAAACAAAATAAGTATAATACGAAATTAGTTTGGTTCGTAATCTTTCACAACAGTGAACTAGTAAATTAGTATGGGAGGGGTATCATGAAACCTAAAAATAAAATTGAATTTATCATACCAGATAAGTATTTTAAGAATCCAACTGAGGAACCTATTATCGGAGTAATAAGGTATTTAAGGGAACAAGGAAAAGCTTGTGAATTTCTAGGTTTTAATGAGTATCCCAGCAGATTACTTAAATTTACAGTATGGTATAACAGCTATGTTGTTTTGATGGATGGTATAAAATATTATGTAAGTGTAGGCGGAAACATAGATACAAACTATCATGCAGCCTTTTTTGTTGTTAGTGATGAAGAACATGATTATATTGAAAATCACCTAAATAGAAGATCAAGTCAAATATTAGAAGCACTTAAAGATAAGAAATAATTTGTGGAAATTTAACTTATTATCAATTTGTTGTTGAATGATTGCAGTTGAATTATGATCCCTTCTATGGACTTTTTGGACTTCCTATGTTACGATAATCAGGCGAAACTAACGAATCCTGATTATTTCACATAGAGAGGTCCATTTTTATGAATTTATTAACCATAGAAAATATGAGCAAAAGCTACACAGAGCGGATGCTTTTTGATAACGTATCCTTAGGTATTAGTGAGGGTGAGAAAATCGGTGTCATCGGAGTTAACGGTACCGGTAAATCAACCTTACTTAAGATGATTGCAGGACTTGAGGAACCGGACAGCGGTACGATTACCCGTGGTAAGAAGGTTCGTATCGGATATCTGTCACAGACTCCGGTATTTGATGATAAACTTACCATCTTGCAGAATGTTGTACTGAATCAGAAGGCGGAGGAAGAATACCGCAACCTTGAAGGGGAAGCAAATGCAATGCTTCAGAAGCTTGGTATTAAGGATGTGAATGGGGCTCCTAGTTTATTATCTGGTGGACAGAAAAAACGAGTTGCTTTGGTGCGAACATTACTCACTCCTGCAGAAATTCTGGTATTGGATGAGCCGACCAACCATCTGGATAATGAGATGGCAGAGTGGCTAGAGGATTATCTGGTGAAATATAAAGGTGTTTTCATTATGGTAACCCATGATCGTTATTTCCTTGATAAAGTAACGAATAAGATTATTGAGATAGATAAAGGCAGTATCTATTCCTATACTGCTAACTACTCCAAGTTCCTGGAATTAAAGGCGGAGCGTGAGGAGATGCTGCAAGCTACAGAACGTAAGGCAAAGAGTTTATTCCGTGTAGAGTTAGAATGGATGCAACGTGGGGCAAGAGCACGATCCACAAAGCAGAAAGCCCATATCCAACGGTTTGAAGAATTAAGAGACCGGAAGCAGATTGAGACGGATGGTAAAGTCGAGATCAACGCTCTATCAGCCCGTATGGGTAAGAAGACGATTGAGTTAAATAACATAGGGAAAGCCTTCGGTGAGAAAAAGCTCATTAATGATTTTACCTATATCTTATTACCCGGGGACCGAATAGGAATCATCGGACCGAACGGTTGTGGAAAGTCTACCCTGCTTAATATTCTGACGGGTGTTCTTCAACCTGATTTCGGAACAGTGGATACCGGTACTACAATTAAGCTGGGCTATTTCTCCCAGGAAAATGAATATATGGATGATAGTCTGAATGTAATTGATTATATCAGGGAGACTGCGGAATTCATCCAGACCTCGGAGGGAACAACAACGGCTTCCCAGATGTGTGAGAGGTTCTTATTTATAGGCTCGATGCAGTACACTCAGATTGCGAAGCTGTCCGGTGGCGAGAAACGAAGGTTGTATCTTCTTAAGGTTCTGATGGAGGCACCTAATGTGCTGATACTGGATGAGCCGACGAATGACTTGGATATTCAAACATTAACCATCCTTGAGGATTATCTGGACTCCTTCCCCGGAATAGTGATCACCGTGTCCCATGATCGTTACTTCTTAGATAAGATAGCGACTCGTATCTTCTCCTTTGAGAATGGAACCATCCGTCAGTACGAGGGTAATTTCTCGGATTATAAGGATGCCAAAGGCGTGCAAAATGAAGGAAATACGAGATCAACATCTGGAGCGGACGATATTTTAGACGAACAAAAATCAGCCAGTATAGCCACTTGGAAGCAGAAGAGTAATAAACCGAAGTTTAACTATCAGGAGCAGAAGGAATACGATACGATAGACGGGACAATCTCAGATCTCGAAAATAAGATTGCAGAGACAGAAGCAGCAATTGCGAAAGCTGCTACGGAATATTCGAAGCTAAATGATCTTATGAAACAGAAGGAAGAGTTGGAGAAGACCCTGGAAGAGAAGATGGACCGTTGGGTTTATCTGAATGATCTGGCAGAACAGATTGAAGCGGCAAAGAACGAGAAATAAACGATCATATTAATAAATAAATTGGTTAACAAATAAGATACACTTACGATATAGGGGTTCCTGCAATCTAGTTAGATTGCAGGAACCCCTGTTAGCTATTTTATATTTATTTGATTTGGTATTTTGTACATGGAAAGCTTCATGAAATAATAATATTTTATCGCTCAGTAGTATTACGCCGACTTCTCGAACTGAGAGTTATACAGGTTCGCATAGAAACCACCCTTTGCAAGAAGTTCTTCATGATTACCCTGCTCAACGATATCGCCTTCATTCATAACAAGAATTAGATCTGCATCACGAATGGTGGATAAGCGGTGAGCGATGATGAAGCTAGTTCTGCCCTTCATCAGGGTATCCATTGCCTTCTGGATTAGGATTTCTGTTCTAGTATCAACGGAGCTGGTAGCTTCGTCGAGGATCAGAATCTTAGGATTTGCCAAGATGGCACGGGCAATGGTAAGTAGCTGCTTCTGGCCTTGGGACACGTTGCTTGCCTCTTCGTTCAGTACCATATGATAGCCATCCGGTAGAGTGGAGATGAAGTGATGCACGTGAGCTGCCTTTGCTGCTTTGATAACCTCTTCGTCAGTCGCATCCAGCTTGCTGTAACGGATGTTCTCCATGATGGAACCGTTGAATAACCAAGTATCCTGAAGTACCATACCAAAGAGCTTACGAAGATCACTCCGGTCAAAGTCTTGAATGTTGTTACCATCAATTAGGATTGCACCGCTATTGATATCATAGAAACGCATCAACAGTTTAACCATCGTTGTCTTACCGGCGCCGGTAGGTCCGACGATTGCAATCTTCTGACCTTTGCTTATTTCTGCACTAAAATCATTGATGATAATTTTATCCGGATTGTAACCGAATTGAACATTTTTAAACTCTACGTGGCCATTAAGTCCTTCGATAGATACAGGATTTGTGACGGTCTGAACCTCTTCCGGAGATTCTAGGAATTCAAATAATCGTTCGGCAGCAGCGGCAGTCGATTGGAACATGTTGGCTACTTGGCTGAGCTGGCCGATAGGCTGGGTAAATAATCTGATATACTGGAAGAAGGATTGGATCTCACCGATTGTGATTCTACCGTTTATGGCAAGATAGCCACCAAGGATAGCAACTCCTACATATCCGATATTGCCGATAAACTGCATAACCGGCATCATTAAACCTGATAAGTACTGGGACTTCCAAGCGGACTCATAAAGTTTATCGTTTTTTTCATTGAAATCTGCAATAAATTCCTTTTCCTTATTAAAGATCTTAACGATATTATGGCCACCGTATACTTCTTCTACCTGCCCATTCACATGACCTAAGTAATCTTGTTGTTGTTTGAAGTACTTTTGTGATTTCTTGATCACATTAGCAAGCACCAGACCGGAAAGAGGGAGCACGACTAGTGCCATCAGAGTCATCGGGATACTGATGGTCAGCATCATGATTAATACGCCGATAATCTGCACCACTGAGGTAATCAGCTGCGGTAAGCTTTGGTTAAGACTGTTACTTAAGGTATCAACATCATTGGTTACTCTGGATAATATCTCGCCATGTGAGGTAGTATCAAAATAATTCATCGGCATACGATGGATCTTTTCGGAAATCTGTTTGCGATACTGATAGCTAACCTTCTGGGTAATTCCTGTCAGGAAGATTCCCTGTACAAAGGAGAATACGGCACTAATTACATATAATATGATTAAGGTTAGGAGTATTTTACCGATAGCATCAAAATCGATCCCATCCCCACCACGGATTTTACTAAGGACGCCATCCGTTATCTTCGTGGTAGCATCTCCCATGATGTCCGGGCCGATAATGGTGAATACGGTACTTCCGATGGCAAATAAGAATACGATAAAAAATGCGACTTTATATTTTGAAAGGCTGGAAAGCAGTTTCTTCATTGTTCCCTTAAAGTCCTTTGCCTTTTCGCCTGCCATCATTCCCGGAGGACCTCCAAATCCAGGACCCATTCTTCTTCTGGAGGGAGCCGGCTTCATGGGCATCTCTTGCTTGTTGTCTTCATTACTCATATTCCAATTCCTCCTTTGACAATTGGGAAGATGCAATCTGCTGATAAACTTCACAATTCTTTAATAATTCTCTATGAGTACCGTTGCCTACGATGCGTCCGTCATCAAGAACCAGTATCTGTTCCGCATTCATGATGGTACTGATCCGCTGTGCAACGATAAGAATGGTACTGTCTGCAATTTCTTCCTTTAATGTTTTACGTAGCTTTGCATCTGTCTTATAATCGAGGGCAGAGAAGCTGTCATCAAAGATATATACTTCCGGATTTTTCGCAATTGCTCTTGCTATGGCTAATCGCTGTTTTTGTCCTCCGGATACGTTAGTACCTCCCTGAGCAATGTCTGACTGATAACCTTCCTCTTTTGCATCAATGAATTCCTCAGCTTGAGCGATTCTCGCTGCCCGTTTCATCGTAGCATCATCAGTGGAGCTATCAACAAACTTGATATTTGACTCTATGGTACCGGTAAATAAAACTCCTTTTTGCGGAACCAATCCTAATTTACTACGAAGAGTGTCCTGCTTCATACTCCTGATATCAATTCCATCAAGAAGGATGCTACCTTCTGTGATATCATAAAATCTTGGAATCAGGTTGATTAGCGTGGACTTACCACTGCCGGTACTTCCGATGATAGCTGTAGTTTCTCCGGGCTTTGCAACAAAACTGATATCAGATAGAACATCTTCCTCAGCATTCGGGTATCGGAAGGATACATTTTTATATTCCAATAATCCCTTTTTATCTGTAGCTATAACTTCTTCTTTCACAGGATCATTAATTGATATTTTTGTCGTTAATATTTCATTGATACGTTTTGCTGCAACGGATGCTCTTGGAAGCATGACTGAAATCATCGTCAGCATTAAGAAGGACATGATGATCTGCATCGTATACTGAATAAAGGCAATCATATCACCAATCTGCAAGGAACCATCATCAATTCCTTTTGCACCAACCCACATAATCAAAATGGATACAAAATTCATAATCATAAAGAGAATTGGCATCATGAAAGTCATTACTCTGGTAACAAATAAGTTGTTTTTGGTTAAATCAATATTAGCCAAATCAAAACGCTTTTTCTCATGCTCCACCGTACTGAAGGCACGGATTACCGGCAGACCGGTAAGTATTTCTCGTGTAACGAGATTAATACGGTCAACGAGCTTTTGCATTAATTTGAATTTCGGCATAGCAACGATTAGTAACACAGCAATTAATAAGAATACAGCTCCAACACCAACAACTAAGATCCAGGACATGGAGCTCTGGGTATTCACCACTTTCACTACACCACCGATTGCAAGGATAGGAGCGTAGATTACGATTCGGATCAACCAGACCATCAGCATCTGTACCTGTTGGATATCATTGGTACTACGAGTAATCAGTGATGCAGTTGAGAATTGATCCATCTCTTTATTCGAGAAGGATAATACCTTCTGGAAGACATTGTTTCTAAGATCACGGCCTAATCGGGCAGCGATTTTTGCAGCTATGAAGGTTACCACAATGGAAGCAAGCATTCCGATTAAGGCAAGGCCTAGCATCAAAGCACCGGTTTGCAGGATATAATTTGTCTGAATCCTTTCAACATCAACACCGATTACCTCATATTCCGCTTTTACATAAGCAGTACTGGTGGAAGGGCGGAACATCTCGGGCATTGCTTCAGCCTGTTCTCTCATTGCTGTAATTGCTGAGGCCTGAATTTCCGCAGGAAGCATGGAAAACATATTAAAAATATCGACATCTTTTTGATCTGTACCAGGTGCAAAGTTATCGACTAATTGCTGTCTGGTTTTTATTGAAGTATCATTATCACCTTCCAGTGTAAGTACAATAAGTAACGGGATGCTCATTGCATCTGTTAGGGAAGTTTCCTCTTCACCATCCCAGATAAATAAAGTTTCCGTCTCTAGTATCGGATACTTTTTCAGATAGTCAGCCCACTTCTTCTCGGTGTAATTCTCTTTCACGAGTTCAGAAAAGTGTGAGAGAGTAATTGATTCTTCATCCTCAGTCATAAACAAGGTGACGCGGTCAAGTTCTGTTTTTCTTATGACGGAAGGAACTGGGTTGTCGATACCATTTTTCATGATACCTGTATTAATGATATCTGAGGTATAGGAGGGAAGTGCCAGATCAGTTTGCGCTTGTATCACTAATAAGATTACAACAACTAAGAGGGGCACTACCGACTTTCTTAAAAATTTAAAAAGCTTAAGCATAGATTTTCCTTTCTATCATGTATTGTTTTATAATGTTAATCATTATTTTTCATATGTTTGAAGGTTTTTTTTCATCCTTTCTGTATATGCAAGCATTGTTTGAATTTCTTCCGCTGTAAAGCCATCAAACATCAGCATTGTCATTTTTTTTAAAAACTTCTCAGCCTGATCTGCAAATATTCTACCCTCCGGAGTCAAGTATACTCTCATGATACGCTTATCTTCCTGGTCAGGAACTCGGTATACATAATGGTTAGCTTCCAGTTTATTAAGCATTCCGGTAATAGATGCAGGTTTGACAAAAGTTTTCTCGGATAAATCCTTCTGGGGAATACCTTCATGTGACTTAATCAACACCAGTAATTTTGGTTGCCCGGGATATAGGCATTTGTCTTCCAGCTTATGATAGGATTTTTGATGTATGGCTTTAAATACTTCTTGAAAATTATTCACCAGTTGATGCAGTTCCTTTTGCATTATTTTTTAAATCGCCTCCTTATTTGTAACGACAGAAGTCAGGACAAAATTATTTAGGTACCTAACTATTATTATCGTATTATAGCACGATTACGATGCAAGTCAATATACACAAACATTAAAATTAAGCAAAAATAATATAAAAAATTATATAGATTTACCATTTGTATTCCGAAATCTACCATTTATTTAAAATCCATTTACAGTAAAATTATGTATGTTTATAATGGAATTAAATTAAGACGTTAACGAACTTAGTTAGGATAGATAACGGATGGAGGGATAAGATGGATGTTGAAGTAAACATCGAGAAGGGCAGAACGACTCCGAAGATTGTAATTCATACCGGTGAGATGACATCAGAGATTACAGAACTGGTGAAAAGAATAACAGCTTATAATGAACATGTGTTGGTGGGCTATAAGAATGAAGAGATAATCTTACTTCGACCGGAGGATATCTACCGGATTTATGCCCAAGAACAGAAGGTATTGGTACAGACACAGAAGGATACGGCACAGTTGAGGCTTCGATTATATGAACTGGAAGAAAGGTTAGCAGGTACGGAATTAATTCGGATTTCTAATTCGGAGATCGTTAATCTGAAAAAGGTGAAAAGTCTTGACCTAAGTATCAGCGGAACCATAACGATGAAATTCGACAATGGTGAGAAATCCTTTGTATCAAGGAGATATGTTGAAAAAATTAAAAATCATATTGGAATATAAGGAGGTTATATTATGACGATAAAGAAGGCTATGCTACGAGGGTTAATAGGTGCGCCTCTGGGTGTTTTCATAGGATATACGATTACGATAATGATATCTGCCCTAATCGATCATTCCGGTAATTACCTTCCGGTAGTTCCGCAACTGGTCCAAGTGATGGAGAATGAGGTGTCAGCAGTCATATTACAGTATCTATTAAGCGCTTTACTAGGATTTGCTTCGGCAGCAGGATCGGCAATTTTTGAAATAGAAGAATGGAGTATTGCGAAACAGACGATCATTCATTTTATCCTTCTCACAGCATCTCTATTCCCGGTAGCATATCTTTGCTATTGGATGGAACATACAGTATGGGGAGTTCTGTCTTATTTCATGATCTTTGCGGTAATCTATATTGTTATATGGGCTATTCAGATCTATTTCTGGAGGAAAAGAGTTCATAAGATCAATAGCAAGCTACAAGGGAAATAATGTGAAGAAAAAGCGTCTTCACAGAGAATGAACTGCGAAATTCGCACAATGGTACTCATTCCTTGTTCTTCCGGGTTTTGAGCTGCAAAGCAAAAAAGGGGTTACCACATCGAAATGGTAACCCCTTAACTATTATTTTAGAACCTCCAGCAGAATGGCAAGAAGCTTATCGTTTAACTCCGGTGTCATAAAACAGAAGCGGATAAACTTATTATTCAAGAACGGGAAAGTGGAGCAATCCCGGATCATGAGACCTTTTTTTATGGCTGCCTCAAATAAATCTATGGAGGTGATATCTTCCCGTAATATCTTTACGAGGATAAAGTTAGCGGTTGGAGTGTAATAACGAACATTCTTACAGGAAGCTAGAATCTTGCAAATGCGATCCCTTTCCTTAGCAATCAAGGTTCTGGTTTCTTTTATATAAGTCTCATCCGTGAACATGATCTCACCGGCGATTGCAGCCAGGCTGTTGATGGTCCAAGGGTTCTTTCTCTGGTTGATTTCTTTTACCAGATCTGCATTTCCACAGATTGCATAACCAAGGCGTAAACCCGGTGCTGCGAAGAATTTGGAGATACCACGTAGGATGATAATATTATTATAATATCCCGTTAGAGGAGCAGAGGTAATCTTTTGTACATCATCAGCAAATTCAACATAGGTCTCATCCACCATAACAAAGATACCCTTCTGTTTGCAGATATCAAGGATTTTTCTCATGTCATTTCGTGTAATAGCAGATGAAGTTGGATTATTCGGGTTACAGATTACAAGAAGATCCACATCTTCCGTCAATTCTACTTCAAGTGTTACTAAATCCAGCGTGAAATTATTCTCTTCCTCTAATCGATAGTATAAGGTATGGCCTCCGCCCAAGGATACCTCACGTTCGTACTCGGAGTAGGTAGGTCCGATGATTAAGGCCTTTTTCGGATGTTTGATTTGGATGAATAAGGAGATAAGTTCGGTGGAACCGTTACCAACAATCACATTCTCAATGTCTGTCCGGACATAATCGGCAATCTTCTTCCGTAACGAGGTGTACTCCCGGTCCGGATAACTCATGATTGCATCGATACGCTCAGATAAAGTGGACTTTAGCTTCGGTGAAATCCCAAGGGGATTAACATTGGCGGAAAAGCTTACGATATCCTCCTTCTTGATACTATAGAGCTTCTCAATTGACTCTAAATCACTTCCATGAAAATGATCGGTATGCTTTATCATATGACTCCCTCCTGATTAAATACTTTTTTAATAAGCAGATTAGAAGCTCGACATGGACTAATCAGCTTATTCGCGGATAGACTAGATTTTTTTTCACTCTTGAATTATAATTAAATTAAATTTTATTTCTATGAATATATCCTAAATTATCAAGGATTACCGTGTAACTTCCGATAAATTGTATTATAACTTATTTTCATTAAATTGCAATCAGAATAACATTCTACTGATATTACAAACAACTTTACATAATTAGTTTGCGGAACATCTGTAAACATTTATATATACAGAAGATAGAAGAACTGAAAAAATACTTACTTGGGGTGATAAATTGAAGGAAAAAATTGAGCGTTTTTCAAAAGGTGATTTTGAATATGAGCTACCTTTTATTTGTCTGTCCGAAGATGAAATAAAAATTACAGTAGAAACAGGTAAAAAGGCGGAAGGAAGTTTTATCATCAGTAACAGCACCGGCAGGCCGATGCAAGGAGTAGTATATTCCTCACATAAGCTGATGCATGTGGAAGATTCCTGCTTTATGGGAATAGAAAATATAATCCATTATCAATTTAATGCAACCTTTCTTGGGGATGGTGAAGTTATTGATGGTGAACTGAGCATTATCAGCGATTGTGGTGAGAAGATGATACCTTTTACAATTCAGACGCAGGGCTCCTATTATATGTCCTCACTAGGAAAAATAAAGGATTTGTTTCAGTTTACTAATCTTGCCAGAATGGACTGGTCAGAAGCTAAAAAGGTATTCCGTTCTGAAGACTTTGAACGTGTTTTCTTAAATAATGAAGACAGGTATAAATTCATATACCATAATTTGATTAAAAGTATATCTACTAGTCAGGCTCTTGAAGAATTTCTGATTGCAATCCATAAAAAAGCCGTAATCCGCTTAAATATTGATAAAATCGCATTAAATTATCAGGTATCCCAGGATTTAATAGTAGACAAACTGATACTAACCAAAAATAACTGGGGATATGCAGAAATCAGAGTAAGTACCGATGTAGCCTTCATCCAGCTGGAGCAGAAATTCCTATGGGCGGACCGGTTTATCGGCAATAATTATCAGGTATCCTTTACCATTGATCCGAAGAATCTGAAGGCGGGCAATAATTTTGGGCATATCTTTATTAAAACTGCGCATCAAACCATTACCGTGGAGGTAATATGCAGGTATAAACAAAAGGAAACCAAGATCTCCGAGCTTAGGACTTATCAGAAGTTAGAACATGGGCTTGTAGACAATTATCTTAGCTTTCGCCTCAATCGGAGTAACCTTACGGAATATCTAGAGGAAGCAGAGAGTCTTCTGAAACAGATGCCAGGTCCTGAGGTAAGCCATATGAAGGAACTGATGAAGATCCATCTTTCCATCATAGCCGGTAAACTTAAAATAACCGATGAGCTCTTAGCAGATATTGCTTCAGAGGAGTTAGCATTAAAGAGAAAATCTGTATTTGAATATTGTGTTTATCTTTATCTGGAAGCGTTATACCGTAAAGATGAGGAAACCATTCGTTTTGCTTCGGATTCCATACGTCATTATTATGACCGTGGACATTTTGACTGGCGTATCTTATGGTTGTTGCTTTATGTTGATAAAAGATATGAAAAGAATAAAATTGCTAAACTCACTGATATAAAGGAACAGTTCGATGCGGGCTGCCGCAGTCCGATTCTTTATTATGAGGCAGTATGCATCTATAATGATGAACCGGTTTTGTTACGTGATCTGAATGAGTTTGAGATACAGGTAATGAACTTTGGAATTAAGAATTGGATGCTTTCCAAGGAAACAGCGCAGCAATATACCTACCTGACGAATAAGAAGAAAATCTTTGATCCTGTAATATTCAAGGGATTAGAAAAACTGTATGATGAGTATGGTACGACAGAGATTCTGTCTGCTGTCTGTTGCATGCTGATTAAGGGCATGAAAAAAGATGAGAAATACTTCAACTGGTACCGTCTTGGTGTAGATGCCCAGCTTCGTATCACCGAACTATATGAGTATTATATGTATTCCATTAGCGATACGATGCAGGGACCGCTGGCTCAACAGGTTCTTCTCTATTTTATTTACAACAGCAGCTTAAGTGATAGGAAGAAAGCATTTTTATATGCAAATATTGTACGGAACAAGGATAAGAACGAGCCGATTTACCGTACCTATTGTAAAAGGATGGAAGTCTTCGCCACCAAGATGCTAGAGGGGCATTATATCAGTCGAGATCTTGCAATCTTATATCGTGAGTTTTTAAATAAGAATGCGCTGAATGCGGAATTATTCAGACACATACCTTATGTTCTATACCGGAATGAGATAAACTGCAATAATCCAGGTATCATTACAGCTATTGTGATGCATAAGGAAATGGGTTCGGAAGAAAGTGTCCAGCTGGTAGACGGCTATGCGCAGGTAGACATATATACTAATAATGTAGAGATATTTCTAGTAGACAGCTTCGGCAACCGTTTCGTAGAGTCGGTCGAATATTCTGTCACTCCGATCATGAATCCGGAGGAATATGAGAACCACTGTGTGGAATATAGTAATAATCCTATGCTGCTTCTACACCTTTTTGACCGATATCAAAGCTACCGGATTATGAGTGATTATGCAATCTCTTTACGGAAGAAAGTCTTCTTGCTTGAGGGATTATCGAAGGATTATGTTACCTCCTGTTGCCAGACTTTAATCGAGTATTATTACGAGAATTATAATGATGAGCAGCTGGAATACTACCTAAACCACATAGACCTGCTACAGATAAAACAGCCGCAGAGGACAAGATTTCTAGAATTTATGGTAATCAGGGCATTCTATGAGAAAGCCATAGCATCTCTGGAAATTTATGGTGCTGATGGGATCCCGATTAACCGGTTAGTAAAGCTCTGCTCCGGATGGATGATGACATCGGCGGCTGAGAAGAAACATGATTATATGGTGCTATTATGCCATTATGTATTCACACATAAAAAGTATGATGAAGCAATTCTCCGTTATCTTGTAAAGTACTTTAACGGAACTACCAGGGAGATGTTCCTGCTCTGGCAGGCGGCAAGACAATTTGAACTGGATACTCATATGCTGGAGGAGCGTATTCTTACCCAGATGCTATTTGCAGAAAGCTATATTGAAGACAGCTTCAAGGTGTTTAATACTTATTATAAAGATGTAACGAATCATACATTGGTCCGTGCATTTCTGACGTTCTATGCTTATAAATTCCTTGTTCATGAACGTGTTATTGATGATGAGTTGTTCCCTATAATGAAGAGGGAGCTTTATTATGATGAGAACGATATCTGTCTGCTTGCATGGCTGAAGCAGAATGCGGATAATAAGGCACTTTCAGAAAATGAATTAATTTTTGCGGAATATAACATTCATCGCTTTGTGAGAAAAGGAATTTCACTTCCTTTCTTCCTAAACTATAAGAATAGAATCACCCTGCCCGATCGCATACAGGATAAATGTTATGTTAGCTATAATTCAGATCCTGGGAAACAGGTATATATCCACTATCGTTTGTTAAAGCAGAATACTCAGGATTTTATAACGGAACGGATACCGAATGTATTGCTTGGAATCCACAGTAAGGAATTCGTTCTATTCTATCATGAAGCAATTCAGTATTATATAACGGAGGAATCAGAAGAAGGTACGAATATTACAGAAAGCTTCCATACCCAGTATGACTGTGAGACTCCGGAAGATGATGAATCAAAATATAACCAAATTAATCTGATGTTAATTGCCATGGAAATGCAGGATGACAATACCTTGCTTGCAATGATGGAACAATATATTAGGAAAGAATATCTGATTGATGAATGCTTTAAACCAGTAGATTGATTTAAGGAGACTTAAGAATGGATGCACCGAAGAAAGTAATTGTCGGCTATGACCTGGGTGAAGACTTTACTCAAATCAGCTGCTACAGTTATAAGACAAATGAGCCAATACCGATCAGTATGAGGGAAGGGGATAATGAATTCTGCCCGATCCCTACGGTACTCTGCGTAAAAACGGATACGAGGCAATGGCTCTTCGGAGATGAGGCAGTTAAATGTGCTCAGAGCGGTGCTGGTATTCAGGTAGATCATCTGTTGACGAAGGTTAAAAAAGATACTGTTACGGAGCTATATCAGACGAAATTTACCGGTGTAGCTCTGTTAGAGAAATATCTTCGTAAAACATTAACTTTAATTAAGAATTATTTCCCAACGGAACAGATATCTAAGATTGTTGTGACAATCAGGGATACGGAGCCTGTACTTGTCTCCCGTATCTATGAAGCATTGGGATTGCTGGGTATAGAAAAGGATCGGGTAATGGTATTGAGCCATGCAGGGGCTTATTTATATTACGCACTAAATCAGGATAAATCCTTGTGGATGAATGATGTCGGTTTGTTTGATTTTGATGAAGAAGGTTTACGTTATTATCAGATTAAGCTAAATCGGAGATCAAAGCCTATTATCGCCATATTAAAGAAGCATGACTTTTCGCAGAATCTAAATAGTAAGATGCTTAGGCAAAAAGACAGAAATCATGCCTATATTTTTGAAAACATTACAAATGAAGTTCTATATAAGCAGATCGTTACAACACTTTATGTTACCGGCTGCGGTTTTGAAGGTGGTTGGGCAGAAGAGGTAATTAAGAGTCTGTGTGCTGGGCGGAGAGTGTTTTACGGACAGAACCTATTCACAAAAGGTGCCTGCTACGCTGCGAAAGAGTTATCAGGTGATCAGAAATTAACTGACATCATACTTCTGAATGATGATATGGTGACAACTTCGGTTGCACTTCGTGTATATCGCGATTCGAAGTTTATTGATTTCCCGTTACTAGAAGCGGGCGAGATATGGTATGAGGCAGGAACTGACTTGGAAGTAATTCCGGAAGGAGAGGCTGAATTAGACCTGATTCTGAAGGATGTCATGTCAAAGGAAGTTGTCCGTATGAAGCTGTTGCTGACCCAATTTCCCGAACGTCCTAACCGAACGATCAGATTAGGAATTCATTTTACCTGTAAGGACAAAGATTCGGGTGAAATCAAGGTTACTGACTTGGGATTTGGTGAATTCTTCCCGGAATCCGGAAATGAAATGGTTTTTAACATAGTGATCTAAGATAAGAGGAGCTTTTGAATGAGCAAGCTTATATTATGCAGTGGAGAAAGAACAAAACGACCATATGTCATCGCCTCAACCGGAACCCGTATCTACTCGATTGAGGAGCTTTGCTATTATCTTAGCAAGCATGTTTACATGATTGAGGAAGAGATGTTGTGCGAGGATCTCTTTGACTGGATCGGCTCTGAGCTTAAACTACGGTCGCGGGCACAGAAGCTTAAGCAATTGAAAAGACAGAATTCAGATATAAAAACTATTGTAACCGTGATTTTATGCAGCGCAGACTATTTTACCGAAAATGAAATAAAAGGCATGCTTAAAACACTGGACGATGTTATCGGAATGCCATTGATCCGGAGAAATTTTATTAAAGCAAATAGTTGCTTAAAGAATCAAAAGTACCTGGAAGCGGCAGCGGAATATGAGCGGATTATCAACTCCAGTGAAGCAACAGAATTAACACCTAAGGAATATGGGAATATCTATCATAACCTGGCAGTTGCCAAGGTACATATATCAGGATTGAAGGAAGCATCAAGACTGTTCCTTCAGGCATATGAGCGAAATCATAATGAGGTTAGCTTAAGGCAGTATTTATATACTTTGAAATTATGTAATCACGATGCAGCATATCAAGGTAAGACCGAAGAATATCAGGTCAATGACGAGATGCACAATAGTATATTACAATTTCTTGAGCAGAAGGATAATGAGGCTATGTATTCTGAAGGGATGAAAGAAATTGAACATGTAAAAAAGATAAAATCTCAAGGCAAAATGAGTGAATACTATAAGAAGACGGATGAGATAATTGATGCTTGGAAGTCAAAAGTTAGGCAAATATGATTAAGTCGGCGTGATATTAGAATCGGCAGCAGCGTAATAAGAATTGGAAAGGTAAAATAACGAAATGGGATTCTTCGGCAAAATCTTCGGGAAACGCAAAAAGAAGGTAGTTAATACTGAGATAGAGACTCGGGTTGAACCTAGAAAAGAAGTCAGAAAAGCAATAAAATTGAATACCCTGTCAGAACGCTTGGGCTTTATCAAGGATAACTGCGAACTAATGATAGAAAGCGGACGTCAAGTTGTTGAAGCTAAGACCGAATATCAGGCTGTTACCTCTTATCTGACCGATATGCAGAAAATTGACCTGATACCCTTGGAACAGAGAGGTAACCTGGAGGATGCAGCACGCAGTATCTACAATCTGACGAAGGAACGAAGTAAACTTCAAAACCGGAGTTCTATATTATCAGACCGTACCTACCGTCTATTTGACCGGTATGAGCTGCAGATTCCCAAAGAGCTTCCGATAATCAAGGATTCAGAACGATATCAGACAGTAATTCAACAGGATATCACTCATCTGGAGACGGAGAGACAATCACTAGATGAAGAACAGGAGGATATTATAGGTAAGCAGGCATTTCTTAAGGGAATTGCCATAACAACAAGTATTATCGTAGTGATTCTATTCCTGCTGTTTGGCTTAATGTCCTTCTATTCGGAAGTGAGTTTCACTTTGCCGTTTCTTATGACAGTATTAATGGGAATGGCAGCTGCCTTATACATTTTCATGGAAGCAAGAAAGAATGTTTCAGACATCCGGTTGGTTCAGCTAAAACAGAACCGTCAGATTATGTTGATGAATAAGGTGAAGATCAAATCCGTCAACAACCGTAATTACCTCGAATATACCTACAGCAAATACCAGGTAGAGAATTACGAACAACTGAAAGCATATTGGGAAGAGTATGTCAGACTGAAGGATGAAGAGAGAAGATATCAGAAGAGCACGGATCTGCTGGAATTTTATAATAATGAGTTGGTCCATGAACTAAAGAAATTCGGTATTGCCGATGCAGAAATCTGGATCTTCCAGTCCACAGCCATCCTTGACAACAAAGAGATGGTGGAAGTCCGTCATAGGCTAAATGTCCGGAGGCAGAAGCTAAGGGAGCGAATTGACCTTAATACGAATCAGAAGGATGAAGCACTGAAATCAATACAGGCGACCATCAGAACCTATCCGGATTGCGAGGAAGAAGCCGAGAAGCTTTTAAGAAGATACCAGATAAATATTGAAGAATAATATTAGATTGCAGATCAAATAACGATAAATAGTAAGTGCCGCTGACAGTGCAAATACTGTCAGCGGCACTTGCTATTTAGGTGAAGACAAATATGGTAGACTTTCTGTTATTATTACGAATTTTGAATGGAAGTCTTTGTATGGCATTGAAATACATTAAAATACATAATACACAAATTGTAGGTCAGCACGGAAGAATAATGTAAAATAGTGATAATATATGTAATATTTGGATAAATAATGTTTACAAATCACAAAAAAGGGACTAATATACTACTTAAGTGAAATTTATATAATTACTATAAAAATCTATAAGATATAGACTTATTGGAGGATTGGATTATGAAGAAAGCAGCGATGTTTGCTAGAATTGGAGCATTAATTCTTGATAATATTTTCATAAATATTATTAATCTAATAATCTTGGCTGTATCATGGCAACTATTCTTTCTTTGTTTCCCGTTTATAACATTTTTATATTATGGAATTTGTGAAGGAAGTTCAATGAGTGCTACATTAGGTAAGAAAATATGTGGGTTAATAGTTGTAGATGAAAATGGAAATAAACTAACATCAGCAAAAAGTTTTATTAGGTCCATATGCAGAATCGTTTCAGGAATAACCTTAGGGATCGGATATATCATCGCTTTATTCGATGAGGATGGTAAGGCTTTGCATGATAAAATGGCGAAAACCCTTGTTACACACGAAAGATCAGCGGCAACCCCTGTTGGTAAACAGCCAAAACCGAATCAACCATCTGACATGAATCCTGCTATTTTATGTATAACAGGGCAATTTGCAGGAAGAGCCTTTACCATATCACAACAGGGAATCATGTTTGGTCGGGATGGTAATGTTTGTGATTTTGCTTTTCCTGATAGCACCAACGGAATAAGCCGTGTGCACTGTAAATTACAGTTTAATCCTCAGACACGGATGTTTGTTTTATACGATCTGGGATCGGCCTATGGGACATTTTTAGAAAATGGCACCAGAGTTACTCAGAATCAGCCGATTGCAATAGGAGCTGGGGATGGATTTTATCTTGCATCCAAGGCAAATCTCTTTAAAGTAAACTTAGAATAATAAATTCAAAATAAGTTATGTTGAATAAAATAGTTAGATAAACATCTGTTAGAGATTCGAACCGGGGGAGTGAACTCATGTTTAACATTGAGAAGCTGTGCTTTAATTGCTTTCATGAAAAACTTAATCAAGGCGTGTGTCCGTATTGCGGATTTGATAATCTGGATAATACTGAGAAATATCCGGGAGCCATGAAAATTGGCAGCATATTAAATGGACAGTATGTAGTAGGCCGTATTCTTGGTCAAGGCGGTTTTGGAATTACCTATCTTGCCTGGGACTATCAATTGGATATTAAGGTTGCCATTAAAGAATATCTTCCTGATGGAATGGCGGCAAGACTACCTGGCACAACATTGGTATCCGTATTTACTGGAGAAAAAAAGGATAACTTTGATTATGGAGCAGAATGTTTTCTTGATGAGGCCAGAGTTCTAGCTAAGTTCCTCGGAAATAAATATATCGTAGGTGTAAAGAGCTATTTTAGAGAGAATAATACAGCTTATTTTGTTATGGATTATATCGAAGGAATTAACTTTAAGAACTATATCAAGAACCATGGAGGCAAGATTCCTTATCAGGATGCAATGCGTGTATTGAAACCGGTTATAGATGCATTGGCGGTAGTACATGGTGAAGGTGTGGTACATAGGGATGTTACTCCGGATAATATCTATATTACGAAAGATAATGATATTAAACTGCTCGATTTTGGATCAGCAAGATATAGCCTAGGTGATAAAAGCAGATTACTCGATGTTATTCTGAAAGCAGGTTATGCACCAAAGGAGCAGTACATCAGGAAGGGTAAACAAGGGCCATATACAGATGTTTATTCACTTGCGGCATGCTTTTATGCTAGCATAACCGGATATCTGCCACCTGAAGCTTTGGAGCGATTGGAAAATGATGAACTGATACCGGTTTCAATGTGTGGGATTTCAATTCCACCGAAGATTGAAGCCGCAATTATGAAAGGTTTAGAAATAAATGCCGAAAAGCGTTTCCAAAGCATGGTGGAGTTTAAGACAGCTTTATTAACGGAAGAATCACAGATTCTTGGACCAAATCCAGTACCTGCACCCATTTTGGAACCAATAACAGTATCTGAGCCAATACGGGTTACTGTACCTGAACCTATTACTGTACAGGAATCAGAACTGACTTTAACACTTATACAGGGGCAGATGCTGGTCCAGATACCGACTGTGAACCTACAGACGGTATCATCACAGTTGCCACCTCAGGCTTCTTCAACTACACAGTTATCAGATGCAATAAAATCGCGGAATCAGACCGTTCTTAAAGAACATGTGATACAGAAAATTATGCATAACAGCTCTTTGGCGGAACCAGCTAATGATATGGTAATGGATCGGAATGACAGAAGGTCCTTAAAGAGTAATATAATACTTGTTTCAGCCGCATGCGTTTTGGTTGCAATCATTGTCATAGGTGTTATCTTAATCCTTAACAGGGAAGATGACAATACCTATTATACTTCCGGTGGTGGAGGTGCAGCTGACGCTTCCAGTGTTATTATCAATCCGGGCAGTAACTCAGAAGCAGGAGAAGAATCGGAAGAGATAGCGCAGGGTATTCCGGAAGTGCAGACGGAGCAGGACCAGGATGGGGTTTCAGAAGCGTTTGAGACGATAGAATTGGTAGTTGATTCTAGTCTGGCAGATCATGTTGATTTGATAACAGGTGCAGCACAGATTACATCATATAATATTGAGGTTATTTGTGCATCCAATACGGATGAATTTACTACTAAAGTGAAGACCTATTACGTTTCCGGGACTACCAGTATCAGTATGGGGTATTTTAATAAAACTTTCATGGACGATGCAGTTTCTAGCGGTGCGAGTGTTAAGAAATCCACAATCTTGGATGGAATAGAATATATTATAACCGGAATAGATGATACGGTAGCATCAGATATTATAGCTGGACTTCAGTCTGCGGAGGAAGTAATCAGCGATAAGATCGCTGAAGAAATTGCTAGGGCAGAAGATGCTGAAAATGAGAAGGAAGAAAGTGAAATAGCGGCTGCTGAGGCGGCTGAGCAGCCTGAGAAATCAGATAATACATCAGACGGATCCGATGGTAAGACTAAGATTGCCCAGACAGATAATAAATGTGAATATTGTGACGGTACCGGTAAAGTTGAGTGTACCTGGTGTGACGGTACCGGTATCTGCATCATACCTCATGAGAGTGAAGATGGATATGTCTATGAGGGTAATGAATGCACCAAGACAACGGAATGTGAATGGTGTGATGGTACAGGAAAGAAAAAGAACTGATTAAGTTAGGGATTTACAAAAGATAAGTATTGGATAATATACAATAAATAACTAAGGAGGGTAATCTATGTCAGCAGTTGAATGTGGAAGAGGGCACTTATATGATAACAATGTTTATACAACCTGCCCTTACTGCAACAGTAATACGCAAGCAGTTCATTTTGGAGGGGTGGCTGTAGACGGAGATAATAAAACTAGGCCAATTTCAAACAGTAGTGCAGCCGGAACAGGAAATTTTGATAGGATAACACCGGTGCAAGATTCCTACAACGGTGGAATATCTGTTATTAACGAAGGAAAAACCCTGCCGCCTAAGGATTATACGAAAGCAAAAAAGGTAGAGGATGATAACAAAACAGTGGGATTAATGAAAGAAAAACTTGGTATTGATCCTGTAGTTGGATGGCTTGTTTGCATTCAAGGTAAGGAAATTGGCAGGGACTATAAAATCAAAGGACAAATCAACACCATCGGCAGAAGTGATAAAATGGATATCTGTATAAAGGATGATAAGACGATTTCCAATGAAAACCACGCACGCTTAAGCTTCAGTGAAAGGAATAATACCTTTAATCTGATTCCTGCAGAGAATAAAAATGTAATATACCTGAATGATAAAGAGGTATTTACACCTTCCGTACTCAATGCGTATGATGTGATTGATTTTGGAGAGACTAAGCTGTTGTTTATTCCTTTCTGCAGTGACAAATTCGACTGGAAATCAAATAAACAGGAGATATAAACAATGTTTGGATTTAGACAGAAGTCTAATAAGAAAAAGGTGACTGATAAAGATAAAACCAGAAGAATTTATAATGATGAAGGAGTTTTATCCTATCAGGTCGGGAATTTGCAAAAAATGGGTTCACGTAGTAATCAGGAAGATTCCTTTGCCTTAATCAATGCATTGGATGTGAATAAGATTCTACATAACGGACTTTTTGCCATAATTGCTGATGGTATGGGTGGAATGCAGGATGGGAAGCTCGTCAGCGAAGAAGCGGTTAACGGATTTGTTGAGGCATTTTACGGGCTTAACAGAAACGCTGATATTGCCTGCCAGATGGTTGAAAGTGTTCATCAGGTTAATAAAAGGCTGAATGAGCGGTTTCACGGAGATGGTGGAACTACTGTGGTTTTTGTAACAATTTACAAAGGAATGGCTTATTGGTGCAGTGTTGGTGATAGTTCCATTTATCTGAAACGGAATGGAGGACTTCACAAGCTGAATGAAGAGCATACTTATCGCAATAAATTATACCGAGAAGAACTAGACAAGGATATCATTGATAAAAACGAAGTTGAAGATAATAAGGATGGGGTACGATTAAGCGAATTCTTAGGAAACAGTAGGATTGAAGAGATTGATTATAACAAAAAGCCATTGAGATTGCGGAAGGATGATGTAATCCTGTTATGCTCTGATGGTATCAGTGGATTTATTGATGAAGACACAATTTTGGAAGCCCTAGCCTTACCACCGGAAATCGCGTGCGAACATCTGCAAAAATCAGTTGAAGATAAGTTACATAAAAATCAAGACAATTTTACTGCATTAGTTATTTCATGTGTTAATTGAAATTACTCATATTAATTCAAAAGAGGAAAGGGGTATTTATGAAAAAACATTATAAAATATTGGTTGCAGCATTATCAGCGATGATAATACTGGCGTCCGGATGTAAAACGGTCTATGCTAGCGAGTTTCAGCAGGAGTCACTGGATGGAGTAGTATACATTATTTCAGAATTACCGGAGTATGATAAACCAGGAACTGTGAGCTACTTTACAGGAACAGGCTTTTTTGTTGGATTGGAAGGTGAAGACCCGCAATATATCATAACAAATTGTCATGTTATTGAAGATTTCCTTATCAGTGGCGGAAGTACGGGAAACGGTATGCTTCAGATAGCATATGATAAGGATATTTATGAGGAAGCTTATGTTGTTACCTATAATGTAGAAAAAGATATTGCTTTGTTGAAGCTCGCTAAACCTACAGATCAAAGAAGTCCCTTAATACTAAAAACCGTTGAGGATTCGGATGTGGGAAGTACTGTATTTGCGGTCGGGTATCCGTACACAGCAGAGATATCCGTTGAATCAGTCAATTACTATGGGAAAAATGATGCATCAGTTACCGGCGGTCGAATCGGACGTATTCTTACTGAAGCCGGTACGGGAAGACAGCTGGTGCAGATGGATGTAAGCATTAACCAAGGCAATTCGGGTGGGCCGTTGGTAGATGGGAACGGGTTTGTTGTCGGCATTAATACATATTCATCGACACTTGATAATAATCTTAATTATGCGGTTGGTATTGAAGAAGCAATTCCTATGTTAAAAAATAATAATATACCTTATGAAATTGGTAAAGTATCTGACTTCAACCAGTATTTATATCTAATTATTGGTGCTGCAGCCGTTTTATTGGTGGTTTTGGTTGTTTTTATTATTGTCTTAAACAAAGGGAAGAAGAAAACACAGATACAGGAGCAGAATACAGCAGCCTCCGTTGAACCGGTTCCAGTTAAAAAGGCAGTTCCGGTAATCCGCTCTATGTCAAGTCAGCACCTTGGTATGACGGCTGCACTTACTTCTCAGCCGATCATTGTTGGACGCGATCCAAGTATCTGCCGTATTATATTCAAAGATGACACACCAGGTGTCAGTTCAAGGCATTGTCAGATATATTATGATGATAGTAATAAGACATTTATTTTAACTGACCTGAAATCCTCCTATGGTACTTTCTTATCTAATGGACAGAAATTAACACCCAATGTTCCTTGCCCGTTAAGGCTTAAGGATTCATTCTATTTAGGAGAGAAGGATAATGCATTCTATTTAGATTTGGAATAATCATTAGCAGATTGAAATCGGGCAGATGGGAGTAAATTATGAATTTACGTATTCATACATATACCAAAAATGGCGGGAAGCAAGATAATGAAGATTATCTGGACTACTGTTTGGATTCTCAAAAGGGTGTATTCATTCTAGCTGATGGTCTTGGAGCTCATGGTAACGGCGGGTTGGCATCAAAATTGGTAGTACAGTCCTTACTTTCCTATCTAAAGATAGAGCAGTCTGTAGATATTGATCGTATGAAGGACGCTTTTCTTGGAGCCAATGATGCTCTTTTTGAAAGTCAGGAAAAACAGAACATACCACATATGAAAACAACAGTGGTTGCTTTATATATTAATAAAGATAAAGCGATATGGGGGCATTTGGGCGATTCCCGACTATACTATCTCTCAGGTAACGAATTATCCAAAGTGACAAGAGATCATTCAGTATCTTATAAGAAGTACCTAATGGGTGAAATTAAATATAAGGATATTAATAAGGATGATGATCGGACAAGCATTCTAGGAGCACTCGGTAACAAAGAAAAATGTAATCCGGAATTTATTGATATGCCACAGATAATTAAAAAAGGAGATGCTTTTTTACTATGCTCAGACGGCTTCTGGGAATATATCTACGACGAGGAGATACTGATCGACTTCCTCAAGTCTGAGACCCCGAAGCAATGGGCGGATTATATGCTGCTCCGGCATATCAAAAGAACAAAGCCGAACCATGATAACTATTCAGTGATGGCGGTATATATTGATTAAAATAGTTGTAATTAGCAAGGGACCTAAATCGTAACGTATCAGTTATCGGAGGAGAGTACATGAAAAAAGTATTACTGATAATATGTGCATTGATTATATCTACCTTTATATCTATGGATGCTACTGCGAACCAGTTGGTTACGAATTCAGAGGTAAAGATAGTTCAGACGTTCAGTCAGGATTCCAATCTTTATGCTTATGTCAATTTTCCGGAAGAAAAAGAAATCAATACATTGATCGCTAAAGTTGTAATTGACGGAAATAATTCTTATAAACAAGTCGAACCGATTGAAAAGGTAGCTGATGCCTCCGAACCGATTTCCTACATGTTTTTAATTGATATCTCGACTTCTATGCCGGATTATGAAGACAGTATCAAAATGTTTATCAGTAATTTTATGACTTCAGCTGGTGATGATTCATCCTTTGCAATCGCTACCTTTGGTAAATCACTGGACATCATATGTGATTTTACGGATAAACAGGAAGAGATTACTTCAAAGCTTAGTAAAGTAGAATATAATGTCAGACAGACCAGTCTGTACACATCATTAATCAATACTATTGATTATTATGAAGACAAGGAACGTACACAAGGGGAGATATTCAATATTGTCGTGATTACTGATGGGATCGAATATGATAAAAACGGAGTAACCATTGATGAAGTTTATGCGAAATTAAAAGCATCATCAGTTATGGTACATACATTTGGATTACCCACAAAAAGCAGCGACCAAGATGATATAGAAGAGTCAGAGGAAGCTTTAAAAGTTTTGGGGTCCTTTTCCAGAAATTCATATGGCGTTCACACGGTTTTGGGTTATGCGAATAGTACAGAAGCGGAACTTGCGGAATCGATAACCGGGTATATACATAATCTTTATATTACGAAATATAAGATATCGGAGGATGAGATAAGTGGGGGAGGCCATAATGTAAAAATTGTATTTGCATCAACCGGTGAAAACGGCGATGTATTCAGTGCGGAGGGAACCTTGTACATTCCTTATCCAGAGGTGACCATGCTGGAGGATGAGCTACCAATTCCACAGATAACTTCAAGTCCAGATCAAACTGAGGAACCCGAAGTATCAGCAACACCATCTGAGTTTCCATCCGACGTCGGGGAGATTTCTGCTAAAGAAGAGACCGACACTGATGTTGGGGTTGTTGCGTCTGAAGCAAATGGTTCAAGCATTTATCTTACGATAATAATTGCTACTTCAATATTGGTAATTTTCTTGGTTATGATTATTATTGCGATGAAGTTGAGAAAGAAAAAACGTAGAGTTTCTCCAATAAATGGTATTTTTATGAAGGTTGAGATTTTATCTGATAGTTGTACGCTGAAGAATAATGAGTTTTATCTAACTGAAGAGTTGATAATCGGAAGGGAAACAGGGTGTAACATAAGGCTGAAGAATAAAGATGTGTCAAAAAGAAATTCGAAACTGTATGTCAGAGATAATGTTGTATATATAGAAGATCTGAACTCAACGAACGGAACGGCAATCAATAGCATGAAGATATTTTCGCCAAATAAGCTTAGAAGTGGTGATGTCATATCCATCGGTTCCGTTGCATTTATATTAAAATTTTAATTTTATTATATAAATATGAATTAACA
>FWWL01000332.1_pt1 | contig 135796 bp, 107 predicted proteins | sample 2228331 | NCBI WGS metagenome assembly FWWL01 (sample SAMEA103939775, study PRJEB20133) | metagenome | reverse complement strand
CCAACCGGGCGCGCCGTGCCCCAACCGGGCGCGCCGTGCCCCAACCGGGCGCGCCGTGCCCCAACCGGGCGCGCCGTGCCCCAACCGGGCCCGCCGTTCTTATCGCTGATATGCGATAGCGGCGCGTGCGATTGGCGTGTGGCGCCCGGCTCTGACGGCGGACGAAGCCTGTCCGACGCCGTCGGGCTGAAGCCCTCGGCTGGCAGGACAAAGCCCGCCGGCGCCGGCTGGAGCGGATGATGTTCTGGCAGACCCTGAACCCCGTCGGGGCACGGCGCGCCGTGCCCCGACAAGGCAACAGCTGCCGTTCGCATAGCCAATATGCGATAGAGCCCATGCGAGTGGCTCCCGCCTCTCGCCCGTCGAACTTGGAGAAGCGCAGGCGCCCTGCCCGCACATGCATGGCAAAGACGGGACGAATACACTCCCAGGTTTCCCTCTTCCCCGGGTGGAACCACGTACATCGCAACAAAGGATATGCAGCGCGCGTACTATTGGCAGGAAAGCGGTCAGACAGGCGCGTAGCGCGATAGAAAACGAGGAACGAGATGAACGGGAATGGTTATCGGAACAATACAGGCAATTTTGGCATTCCGCCGCTCTACATCTATATCGGCATCGGTATTGCGGCGATTATCGTTGTTTCTATCATTGGCGGGTTGTTGAGCGCTGGCGTGCAGGCATACTTCGCGGTTGCTGCAGGCATTCTGCTGGTGCTGGCGAACCTGCGCGATCTGTTGAGCGGAACCAACAGCAGTGCAGCGCTGATGAACACCATGATCGGCGCAGCGTTGATCTTCTTCTTCCTGGGCAGCGCCTTTGGCTGGATCTGGTACATTCCGGCGCTTTTGCTGCTGGTTGCTGCAGTGCCGCTCGGATTGCGCCGCGCGGACGTCTACACCGTCTATCTCGACGCCGCACGTTCGATGGCGACCAATGTGCGGCGTGCCGTCGGGGGACGCACGCGCCTGCCGTAGCAGCGCTGAAACCGAGCGGCAAGAAACTACGGATACATACGATATAACATTCGCGGAAAAGGTATCGTTTCGCGAATATGGTGCGTACCGGCGATCCAGGCAGTTGCACGCTCGATGCCCATACCAAACCCGCTGTGCGGTACGCTGCCATAGCGCCGCAGATCAATGTACCACTGGTAATCGTCCACATTCAACCCATATTCCCGGATGCGGCGCTCGAGCAGCGCCGCATCGTGGATGCGCTGTGAGCCGCCAATGATCTCGCCATACCCTTCCGGCGCCAGCAGGTCGGCGCATAGCGCGACTTCGGGGCGATCCGGGTCGGGTTCCATGTAAAAGGCCTTGATGGCGCTCGGAAACCGCTCGACAAAGACCGGACGGTCGAACATCGACGCAATCAGGGTTTCGTGCGGCGCGCCAAGGTCTTCACCCCATTCCAGCACCGTACATCCTTCGACTTCGGAGTGTCGCTCAGCGATGAGGCGCAACGCTTCGTCGTAGGTGATGCGCGGGAATGGCGGCACGCACCGCTCGAGCGGCTTCGTGTCGCGCTCGAGAGTGGCAAGGTCATCGGCGCGTCGCTCCAGCACCCGTTGAACGATGGCGCTGACGAACCGCTCTTGCAGCGCCAGATTATCGTCGTGCAGGGCGAATGCCACTTCCGGTTCGATCATCCAGAACTCAGTCAGGTGCCGGCGCGTCTTCGACTTCTCGGCGCGAAATGTCGGACCAAAGCAGTAGACCTTGCCAAAACTCATCATGCCGGCCTCGACATAGAGCTGACCGGTCTGCCCAAGATACGCAGTACCAAGGTCGAAGTAGGGCGTGGCAAAGAGGTTAGTGGTGCCCTCTGCGGCGCAGGGCGTGAGAATTGGTGTATCGAAACGCACAAACCCCTGCTCATTGAGCCATTCCTGCGCCGCAGCGATAATCTCGGCGCGAATGCGCAGAAGCGCATGCTGCTTTGAGGAACGCACCCAGAGATGACGGTTTTCCATCAGGAACTCGACGCCATGTTCCTTGGGCTGGATCGGATACTCTGGTGAAATCTGGATGATCTCGATACTGCTGACATCGAGTTCGAACCCGCCAGGGGCGCGTTCGTCGGCGCGCACTTCCCCGGTGATGCGGCAGGAACTTTCGAGAGTCAATCGCTGCGCGGCGGTAAATGTCTCTTCGGTGACATTCTTGCGAAACACCACACACTGGATGACGCCACTCCCGTCGCGGAGCCGGATGAAGACCAGTTTGCCCTTCTCGGTCTTGTGAGCGACCCATCCGGCAAGAGTGACTGTCTGCCCGTTATGGCGCGCGATGTCGCTGATGGCGGCTGTAGGAAGAAGTGACATAGGCGTATTTCCATTGTGCTTCGATATGCTGAAAATGAGTATAGCACAGGTTCAGCCACCGGTGCAGAGATAGGACAGTACACTGCTGATGAGCGCGCGCATGCGGCTTGTTCAATTCCAAGGTTCAGCCACCGGTGCAGAGATAGGACAGTACACTGTCACCGCCTTCGACTCCTATCCCTTGTCGCTCACCCTCATCCGGTCATGCCTGTGTTATAATCGCCAGACACAATGAAATCTTGCCTTGTTGCATCGGTGATATCGTGCAGGCATCTCTCGCGCGTGAAGCTCCGCCGCAGGTGCGCCCGTTCATCAAATGGGCTGGCGGCAAAGGGCAGTTGATCCCGGAACTGGTGCGCCGCTTTCCGCCGCGCTTTCATCGCTACCACGAGCCGTTCGTCGGCGGCGGCGCGCTCTTTTTCCATCTCTACAATAACGGGATGCTGCGCGACGGCGCAACGCTTAGCGACTACAACCCGGAGTTGATGGTCTGCTACGAAGTCATCCGCGACGATGTGGAGTCGCTGATCACAGCACTGCGCTGGCACCATCGCCATCGCCTCGACCCGCAGTATTTCCTCGAGGTGCGCAACTGGGATCGGCAGCCAGACTTCGCGCAGCGCAGCAAGATTGAGCGCGCCGCGCGCACGATTTTCCTCAACCGCACCTGCTACAACGGGCTGTATCGCCTTAATCGCAAGGGGCAGTTCAACGCGCCGTTCGGTTATTACAAGAACCCCATGATCTACGACCCTCAGAACCTGCGGCTGGTCAGCGTCGCGCTGCGCAACGTCGAACTGCGTGTCGGCGATTTCAGCGAGGTGCTGCAGCACGCCAGGCCCGGCGATTTCGTCTATTTCGATCCGCCCTATGTGCCGACCAGCGCAACGGCGTCGTTCACCCATTATACGGGACAAACCTTCGGTCCCGACGATCAGCGCCGCCTGGCGGACGTGTTTGCAGAACTCGGCGAGCGCGGCGTCTATGTGATGCTGAGCAATTCCTCAACGCCGCTGACCCGCGAATTGTACGCCACACGCGCGGTCAGTGCCTCCATTGTGTATGCCAGCCGCAAGATCAATTGTGACGGCAGCAAGCGTGGGCAGGTCGAGGAGTTGATCGTGTGTTCGTATCCGACGACCGGGTAGTACGACAACAAGGCATCGCTTGATGATCGCACCACAAAGGCGCGAAATCCACAAAAGCCACGCTTAGCGCCTGTCCGAATAATGCAGGATACCGAACAACCGCATCCTGAGTAGCGCGCAGCGCGTATCGAAGGGGCGGTTGTTCGGATAGGCTCTTATCGATCGCACGTTTTCGCGCCCGTAGCGCTTTCGCAGGTAACTGTTCCCCATCGGAGGTTCGGGGGAAGCCCTCCACGATCAAGCATCGGCGGCGGGGATGGTTTTCGCATGCGCCACGAGACGTCACCCTGCCGACGTAAAAACGCTATGGGTGCGATACGTCTCAACACGCACCTTTGTCGTACTCCAGAAATCTCGTTGTAGTGGCAGGCGCCCTCGTCATACCGACAAGACGCGCCCGAGTCATGAGCCCTGCACATAGTGTTGCACAACATCGGCAAAGGCGTCGAAATCGGACAGGCGCTGCCGAAGGATGGCGTGTACCTGCACGTCGTCAATGCGCGCATACTCGTGGACGATGAGGTTGCGAAAGCGCACCATGTTTAGAAGCGTGGGCAGCATGGGTTCGGGTATGATACGAGCCTCGGCAAGGACGCAAAAAACGTCCTGATTATCCGCAGGATAGCGCAATCCTTCCAGAGCGATGATGCGTCTGCCAATATCCAGACAGATCTCGATGGCAACCTGTAAACTGCGCTCAACAGCACGTTTGAGACGCATGTCACTCGTGTACGCCTGGACTGATGCGGCGTGCGCCGCTTCGCTGCGCAAATAGGCAACCTCATTCCTCAGCGCGGTCAACCGCTCTAAAATAATGTCGTCTTTGACCGAACCTTCCATCACGTATCTCCTGAAACAACGCCTGAGCAAAATAGGCGCGCATCGGCGCAAGGTCAGCATCCAGTTTTCCAGTGCGCACCTCGAACTCGACACACACCATGCGATCGCGTTCGTAGAGCAGTCGTCCATATCGCAGGACTTCACGCTGCACGATCAGAGGCGCGCTATTGAGCACCACGACATCGACGCGCCGCGTGGCGCACTGCTCGACCCCCTCGATCAACTGCAACCGGCGCTCGAGCGAAACCGGCGCTTCCAGTGGACGCAGCAGAACGGCGAGGTCGATGTCCGAGCCGGATGCAGCGCGTCCCTGAGCCAATGAGCCGAATAGATACACTGCCGCAACATCCGATTGCACTTCCAGAAATGCGATCAGTGCAGCGTGATCGAGTCCAGGCACAACTGTCAGCAATTCTCGACGTGACGTCTGCATAGCCAGTTATAAAGCGGTTCTCACATTGCCGCCGCCGGTTCTTCCTGTTCCGCCAGCTGGCGCAGCACGTAGTGCAGAATGCCGCCGTTCCGGTAGTAGGCAAGTTCGCCTTCAGAGTTGATCCGCGCTTTCACCCTGAACGTGAACGCTGAACCATCGGTCCGCTGTGTGTGCACGGTCAACTCCTGACCGGGATGCAGCGTTTCGATCCCCTCGATAGTGAAGATTTCGTTCCCGGTGATGCCAAGCGACTGCCAGCTTTCCCCCGGCATAAACGTCAGCGGCAACACCCCCATACCTACCAGGTTCGAGCGATGAATGCGCTCGAAACTTTCGGCGATCACCGCGCGCACACCAAGCAGAAACGTTCCTTTCGCCGCCCAGTCGCGCGAGGAGCCGGTTCCGTACTCCTTGCCCGCCAGAACCACAAGCGGCGTGCCATCCGCCTGGTAGCGCATTGCTGCATCGTAGATGCTCATCTGCTCACCGGTCGGCAGGTAGAGGGTGTAGCCGCCCTCCACGCCGGGAACCATAGCGTTGCGCAAACGGATGTTGGCAAACGTGCCACGCATCATCACCTCGTGGTTGCCGCGCCGCGCGCCGTAGGAATTGAAATCTGCCGGCTGCACGCCGCGTGCGATCAGGTACTGTCCAGCCGGACTGTCTTTGGCGATGCTTCCCGCCGGCGAAATGTGGTCGGTTGTGACACTATCGCCCAGCAACGCCAGCGCCCGCGCCCCGCGAATGGATGACAGCGGCGGAACCTCGCGCGTCATCGTGCGAAAGTAGGGCGGGTTCTGGATGTAGGTCGAGTCGGAACTCCAGGCGTACAGGTCGCCGCCGCTCACCGGGATGGCATTCCAGGTCTCGTTGCCGGTGAAGACATTGGCATACTGCTGGCGGAACAGGTCGGCGTTGAGCGATGCCGCCATCACCTCAGCGACTTCTTCCGCCGCGGGCCAGATATCCGCCAGGTAGACCGGTTCGCCATCGGCGCCAACGCCGAGCGGTTCATGGTTCACGTCGATATCCACCGTTCCGGCGATTGCCAGAGCAACGACCAGCGGCGGCGATGCCAGATAATTGGCACGCACCACCGGGTTGATGCGCCCCTCAAAGTTGCGGTTGCCGCTCAATACGGCGCTGACCACCAGATTGCCCTCCCTGACCGCCTGCGCAATCTCGTCGGCGACCGGGCCGCTGTTGCCGATACAGGTAGTGCATCCATACCCGACGACATTGAACCCCAGCTGATCGAGGTGCGCCTGCAGGCCAGACTGCGCCAGATACTCGCTGACTACTCGCGACCCCGGTGCAAGGCTGGTTTTCACGTATGGCGGTACGCTCAACCCTTTCTCGACTGCCTTCTTCGCCAGCAGACCGGCGGCGATCATAACCGATGGGTTCGAGGTGTTGGTGCACGATGTAATTGCGGCAATGATCGTCGAACCATGGGTGAGAGAGGTTTCCCGCCCGTTCACCGTCACCGGCACACGCGATGCCGCATACAGATCGCGGCGTTCGCGCTGACGCGCGCCATCTCCTTCATACACCAGCGCCTCACGCCCGAAGACCGTCCGCATCGCCTGGTTGAACGATGCCTTGAGGTCTGTCAGCGGCACACGGTCTTGCGGACGGCGCGGACCGGCGACGCTCGGTTCGACGGTGCTCAGGTCGAGTTCGAGCAGGGTATTGAACTCCGGGATCGGCGAGTCGTCGGTGCGGAACAGTCCCTGCTCGCGGCAGTACGCCTCGACCAGCGCCACCAGGTCGTCGGAGCGACCGGTGCCGCGCAGGTAAGCGAGAGTCTCGGCATCGACCGGGAAGAACCCGCAGGTTGCGCCATACTCCGGCGCCATATTTGCAATCGTCGCGCGATCCGCCAGACTGAGCGAACTCAGCCCCGGACCACAAAACTCGACGAACTTGTCCACCACGCCGTGCCGCCGCAGCATCTCGGTCACACGCAACACCAGGTCGGTGGCAGTCGCACCGGGGCGCAACGCGCCGGTCAGCTTCACCCCAACGACCTCCGGCGTCAGCATCGCCAGCGGCTGCCCCAGGAGCACGGCTTCGGCCTCGATGCCGCCAACGCCCCACCCCAGCACCCCCAGACCATTGATCATCGTCGTGTGACTGTCGGTGCCGACCAGCGTATCCGGCATGGCGACCAGTTCACCGTCGATCTCGCGGGTCATCACCACAGTCGCAAGATACTCCAGGTTGACCTGATGGCAGATGCCGGTGGCTGGCGGCACGACGCGGAAGTTCGCGAACGCCTGTTGCCCCCAGCGCAGAAACTCATAGCGTTCACGATTGCGCTCGAACTCAAGTTGCGCATTCAGCACAAGCGCCATACCGTGACCAAAGGCATCGACCTGCACCGAGTGATCGATCACCAGATCCGCCGGGACGAGCGGATTGATCTTGGCCGGATCGCCTCCCAGCTGCGCCATTGCGTCACGCATTGCTGCAAGATCGACCACTGCCGGAACACCGGTGAAATCCTGCATCAGCACACGCGCCGGCTTGAACGCCACCTCGCGCTGCCCGGCGCTTGCCGGAGTCCACTGCGCCAGCGCTGCAACATCGTCGATCGTGGTGAAACCGTCGCCAGTATTACGCAGCAGCGCTTCCAGCAGCACTTTGATCGAAAATGGCAGCCGCGCCAGATCGACGCCGGTATGCCGCGCCAGCGCATCGAGCCGGTAGACGATGAATGTGCGCCCGCCAACCGCCAGAGGTGCGCGGGCGTTGAATGGATCGTGCAGGGTAGTCATGGGGTTTGCTCCTGTGCCATTTCACAACATCATTTGAATATCGAGAGAGACGCGGCGCACACCGCGCTCGCCATGCCATCGTTTGAAGAGACTGGCGCGTTCCTGGAAAGTATAGCAGAATTGATTCATTGATAGAAACAATGATTTATAATATACCCATTGAAAATCTCGATAGAAGGAACCGTAATGTCTTTCGATCTTCACCGATTGCGGATTTTTGCGGCGGTTGCGCGGACCGGAAGTTTCACCCGAGCCGCCGAACAGTTACACATGGCGCAACCAACGGTGTCGCAGCAGATCAGCGTACTGGAGGATGTCGTTGGCGCGCCGTTGATCGATCGCGGTCCCCGGCGTCTGCGGTTGACGCCGGCAGGCGAGGCGTTACTGCCGTATGCCAGCCGGCTGGTGGTGCTGGCGGACGAGGCATTACAGGCGGCGCGCACTGCAGCCGGCGTCGCAGCGCACACCCTGCGCCTGGGGGTCGGGCAGACGCTGGCAACCTACCTGTTACCGGACATCCTTCGTCGCTACCGGGAACGCGCGCCGCATTGCCACACCCGGATCGTCACCGGCAACAGCGCCGCGCTGCTGGAACAGGTCGCCGAAGGAACCATCGAACTGGCGCTGGTCGGGTCGCCCGCCACGCATCCCGATCTGATCATCACGCCATTCATGCAGGATCGCCTGGTCGTGATTGTCGCTCCCGACGACGTGTGGGCAACCCGTGATGCAGCAGACATCAATGAACTGCGTGAGCGCCCGTTGCTCACGCGCGAACCAGGATCGGCGCTGCATGCCACTGTCGAGCGGTTACTGGGGGCAGCGACGCTTGCCAGAGACCACGTCATTATGCTTGGCGAAACCGAAGCGATCAAGCGCAGCGTTGAGGTAGGGTTGGGTGTGGCGCTGATCCAGGCGATTGCAGTGCAGCGGGAAGTGGCGCTGGGACGATTGCGTGCGCTGGCGTTGCGTGGCGCTGACGATCGGCGCACCTACTCCTGGGCGCGCCGGCAGCGCCAGTGGCTCTCGCCGGCAGCTGCGGCGCTGTTTGAGGCGTGTCGCGACATCCTTAGCCCCCGAAATCTGGGTGACGCTGCACTTCGACCATCATCACAGGGTTGAGAGCCGGTCGTATTGCGCTGCTACTCCGATTCCAGATCATCATTTGAACACATGCACCATTCCTCTGACCAGCGCCACACCAGGTCAGAGGTGCGCTCCCGCGATGAACGCCAGCGGCAAGGCGCACAAGCCGAACAATCCGGCGTTTGATCGTCGCACAGGTTGTATCGGCTGCGTCAAAACAAGCAGATGTCCTCACGCTCAAGAGCAATGCGAACACGTCGCGCACCCGCCTATCCCTGACGGAACCCAGGCGCTCACTGCACACATGCCGCGCGCTCTGCAACAGGCGCGGTCTGCGGTGTGGACAGAGCGATCTGCTGCGCAAACTGCTCGATAAAGCGCGCCGTCGCGAGTGGACGTTCGCGTTGCGGCAGATGACCGCAGCGTTTGAGGATGCGCACCTGCGGCGACCGGAGATGCGTGCAGAAGAACTCGAGCGACCCCGGCGGCAGAAACCGGTCGCGCTCCCCCCACAGGATCGCCGTCGGGGTCGGCAACTGATGCAATTCGTCAGGGCACAGAAAATCAGGCTCGTTGGTGGCATTGATGAACTCGCGCACCACAGGACGGGCGAAGAGATTGGTCATCCCCCGCGCGCTCAGCGCACGCAACGGCGGCGGCAGTGCACCGAAGACCATCCGCGCTACCTGACGCGCCTGATGCGCATCTGCGGGTGAAAGCAACTCGATGAACGGATCCCATGAGCGATGACCGTCGAGCATGGCGCCGCCTGCGTTCATCAGCACAATGCCGCGCACCAGTTCCGGACGCTGCTCCGCCACCCGCACCGCAATCCAGCCGCCCATCGAGTTGCCGACCAGCAGTGCGGGACGGGCAATCACATCGTCGAGAAACGCGCTCACGATCCCGGTCATGTCGGTGATCGTGGCCGCTTTTTTGCCCGGCGGCAACCCGGAGAGCCCGTACCCCGGCAGATCGATCATAAACACATCGTGGCGACGCGCGACCAGCGGTGCGACCAGGCTCCAGGTCACTGCGTTGTCGCCCATGCCATGGATGAAGAGCACCGGCAGCGGCGCTGCATGGCGACAGGGTATCAGATAGTAGTGAATCGGAACGCCGTTGATGCGTCGGGTCTGCTCGAAGGCGCCGAGTCGCGGCAGGGTATGGCGCGCAAGCCCGTCAACCAGCGGCACCATTGCATACGACAGCGGGTCGAAGAAGCGCTCGATTGGATCAGGCACATGTCCAGACATACCAACGCCTCTCTGTCAGTCCAGACTCAACCCCAACTGCTGCGGTTCTGGTATTGTACCACGAGATGTCGTTGCGGCTGCGTCATCATTCTCGGAAGCAGGTGGCGTTCGCCCCTCAGCCGTTCCAAGCAACGCCAGCAATCCTGCCTCATCGATCATCGGTATCCCTAACTCCTGCGCTCTGGTGAACTTCGTGCCGCCTGGGTCATTCCCAATGACCAGATAATCGGTTTTCCTGGAGACGCTGCCGCTCACCTTGCCGCCATGGGCTACGATCAGGGCGCTGGCCGCTTCACGCGACATCGACGGGAGTGTGCCGGTGATGACGAACGTCTTGCCGGCGAGCGTGTCGCCTTTCGGCGCGACGACTGGACCTGTGGCGGCGGTACGCACACCGACGCGCTTCAGTTTTTCGATCAGCGCCTTACTCTCAGGGCGTGAGAAGTATTCGGCGACACTGGCGGCTATCGCCGGTCCAATGCCTTCCAGGTCGTCGATCTCATCGGCGGAGGCGGCTGCCAGCGCATCGAGCGAACCAAAATGGTTGGCGAGCATCTGAGCGACCACCTCGCCAACGTAACGAATGCCAAGCCCGACGATCAGACGGTGGAGCGGACGATTCTTTGACTCCTCGATTGCGTTGAGCAGGTTGGCGATCCGTTTTGGTCCGTACCCTTCGATTCCGTTGAAATGCTCCGGCGTCAGGGTGTACAGATCGGCGACATCCTGCACCCAGCCGCGCTCGACGAAGAGCTGCACCTGTTTCTCGCCAACCCCCGCGATGTCCATCGCGCTGCGCGAAACAAAGTGTTCGATCCGCCGGGTAATCTGCGCCGGGCAGATGCCAAAGTTGGGGCAGCGATAGGCGACTTCGCCTTCGGCGCGTTCCAGCGGCGTGCCGCATGCCGGGCAGGTCGCCGGCATTTGCCAGACGCGCTCGCTGCCATCGCGCCGCGCCACGACCGGACCGACGATGTACGGAATGACATCCCCGGCGCGTTTAACGATCACGTAGTCGCCGATACGAATATCGCGCTCGGCGATGTAATCGGCGTTGTGCAGACTGGCGTTGCGCACGGTAACACCGCCAATGTTCACCGGTTCGATCACAGCATTGGGCGTTATCACGCCCGTTCGCCCGACATTCACCACAATATCGAGCAGGCGCGATGTCGCCTCGCGCGCAGGAAACTTGAACGCAATCGCCCAGCGCGGGTCGCGCCCGACAACGCCCAACTCCGCCTGCTGAGCAAAACTATCGATTTTGACGACGACGCCATCAACCTCGTACTCCAGTTCATCACGACGGGTCATCCACTCGCGACAGTACGCCAGCGCCTCCTCGAACCGTTCGAAGCGCCGCGCATCACGATTGACCGGGAAACCAAGCGCCCGGAGAAACTGAAGCGTTTCCCACTGCGTCTGGGGAACGGTTCCGTTGGACTGCCCGATACCATAGGCAAAGAAGCGAAGTGGACGGCGGGCAGTGACCGAGGGGTCTTTCTGGCGCAACGAACCGGCAGCGGCGTTCCGCGGGTTGGCGGCGACCCTCTCGCCGGCGGCGGCCAGCTGTTCATTCAGGCGCATAAAATCGGCGATGCGCATATAGACCTCGCCGCGCACCTCGAGCAACGGTGGAATGGCAGGCTGCGATATGGAGTCGCCAGATTCGTGCACGAACGGCATCAGGCGCAGCGGAATGCCGGGAATAGTGCGCAGGTTTGCAGTCACATCCTCGCCAGTCTCGCCATCGCCGCGTGTTGCACCGCGGACCAGAACGCCGTCGCGGTAGATGAGGGTGACTGCCAGCCCATCGATTTTTGGCTCGACGACGAACGCGACCTGTGCAGTGTTTCCGAGCAGGCGCAGCGTGCGATCGTACCAGGCGCGCATGCCGGCTTCGTCAAAGGCGTTGGCGAGCGACAGCATCGGTACAACGTGCTGCACTTTGGCGAACTGCTCGGACGGCGGCGCGCCTGCCCGCTGCGTCGGCGAGTCGGGTGTGACGAGGTCAGGATGCGCTGCTTCCAGTTCGCGCAATTCACGCATAAGCGCATCATACTCGGCGTCGCTGATCGCCGGTTCGTCAAGAACGTAGTAGCGATAGTTGTGGTAGCGAATCTGCTCACGCAGCGACTCAACGCGGTGTCTGAGGTCGTTAGCAGTCATGGGCAATACTCAGATAGCCGATAGATTTCAACAGCCGATAGCCGATAGCCGATAGCCGATAGCCCGCATGCGAATAACTCGCGACAATCAAGATCGGCACAGGGCATACAACTGCTTCCTATCTCCTATCTCCTACTCCTATCTCCTATCTCCTATCTCCTATCTCCTATCTCTTATCTCCTATCTCCTATCTCCTATCTCCTATTTCCTATCTAATATCGGCTATTCTGAAAGACCATCATAGAGACTGATCTTGAAACATATATTGTTGCTCAACTGATCGAAACTCCTGCTCAAGCCGCTTTCTGGCGATCTCACAGTATTCCTGACAGATCTCAATGCCAATGTACTGTCGATTGTTGTTCCGCGCCACAACGCAGGTCGTGCCGCTGCCACACATCGGATCGAGCACAATCTCTCCCGGACGTGAGAAACAGAGGATCAGGTCTTCTGCCAGTTTATCCGGAAACGTGGCGGGGTGCTGCAGCTTAAGACGATTCCCCTCGGTATTGCTGGTCGCGTACTGCCAGACGGTGCCACGGCATTTGAGCGGATTGACCGCTTTGGGGGTGATCCGCTTGAACCCGCCGTTCGTTAGCCTGTCCGTGCCGGAGTATATCCTCCCTGCGTGTTTACTCGGAACCATAAGATGATCTTTGTGAAACGTTTGAGGGCGCTCCCCCTTGAAAAAGATCAAGATATATTCGTGGTCTACGCGGAACCGTTGCGTCCACCAGGCGCCAGGGTTACCGTCTCGATGGTAAATGACACACTCGAACAGTTTCCAGCCAATCTCATCGACCCAGCTGACCGCAAGGCGAAACGAGGTCAGGGATTTGGCAAATTGTTTCGTTCCATCGCCGATAACGACGATTGCAACGCCTCCGTTCTTTGTCACACGGTACAGCTGGCGACCCAGTGCAGAAAAATCGAACGACCAGTTCTTCTTGTAATCCCTGATTCCGTCGTATGGCGGCGAAAACAGCGTCAGATCAACCGACTCATCGGGGAAGAACGCCAGTTCACGCAAGCAATCGGCCTGGATGATCTGATTGAGTCTGGAAGTCATGCTGTCGCCTGTCATTGGCTGTGCTCCGTAGCATGGCGAGGCGTTGTCATCCTGCTTCAGTATAGCATAGACTGGCGTCATTCCCCGGTCCCGACCCGCTGGCAGCCTGGGCGAGGTGGCGACGGTGCAGGACAACCGAACCCGGTACGTGTTAAATAATGGTGTTTGTGCGTCGGCGGGGCGACGTCTCATGGCGCTTGCGAAAGCCATCCCGCCGCCGACTCCTGACCTCGGGAGCTTCCCCCGAACCCCCAATCGTGAGCACTTGTCCAGCCCCGACCCGGCGGCAGCGGGGCGACCCAGCAGGACAACCGGACCCTGCCCGGCAGCGGCAGGCGGGGCGACCGGGCAGTGGACGGGGCAACGTTCCGGCGCAATCAGCCCCGACCCGGCGGCAGTGGGGCGGCAGGACAACCGGACCCTGCCCGGCAGCGGCAGGCGGAGCGACCGGGCAGTGGACGGGGCAACGTTCCGGCGCAACCAGCCCCGACCCGGCGGCAGCAGGGCGGCAGGACAACCAGCCCCAGGATGGATTGCTGCAGCCGTGCTGCAGCAGTCCATCGCAGTCCATCGCTGCCGGCAACGGGGCGACCGGGCAGGGCGTAGAGACATTGCACTGCAACGTCTCTACGCTACGTCTTGACAGACGAATAATGCAGGAGTATGATTGATTTAGGATAACCTAAAAATAAATTCATCTTTCTCCTGCTCTGAATGATGTGACCGTCACATACAGGGCAGGTGCATTCTGGAGGCAGAAAGACCTATGATTGTCTGGTTTGTGATGCTCGCAGGGTGCATTCTCCTGATCGTTCTCCCTCGCATCGGGTTGCTGGCACTCTACCGCGCCTGGCAGACGACCCGCGAGCGCGAGCGGGTTGAGGATGCGCTCAAGCATCTGCTCAACCGCGAACATCTGGGGCGCCACGCAACGCCAGAGTCACTCTCTGGCGCATTGGGACTGCCGCGAGCAACGGTGATGCGTCTTATCGAGAAGATGGAAGCGCAGGGGTTGCTCGAAACGCGCGGGCTGGAACTGCATCTGACGGCTGAGGGCGAACGCTGGGCGTTGCATGTTGTGCGCGCCCACCGTTTGTGGGAACGCTACCTGGCAGACGAAGCGCGTATGCCGCTGGCGCAGGTTCACGCAGAAGCGCAGCGACGTGAACATGCGCTGACTGCCGATCAGGTCGATGAACTGGAAGCGGCGATGGGGTATCCCCGGCACGACCCGCACGGAGACCCCATTCCCAGCCGCGAGGGAGTGCTGCCCCAGGCGGCAGGAACGCCGCTGACCGCGTGGCCGCTCGATGAGCCGGGACGTATCGTGCACCTGGAAGATGAACCGGCGCTGGCATACGAACAAATTCTGGCGACCGGTCTTGGGCTGGGAAAGGTCGTTCGTGTGCTGGAGCGCACGCCACAACGTCTGGTGCTGAGCGATGGCGAACACGAGTATCGTCTGGCGCCGACTGTCGCGGCCAATATCAGTCTGGCGCCGTTGACCGAAGCGGAGGCGGCGCGGAACCATACGATACCGTTGAGTGAACTGCCATTACACCGGATGGCTGAGGTTGTAGCGATTGATGATGAACTGCAGGGATTCACCCGGCGACGGCTGCTCGACCTGGGATTGACCCCCGGCGCTGTCGTCTATCCCGAACTGCAAAACGCCTTTGCCGACCCGCGCGCCTACCGGGTGCGGGGGACGCTGATCGCGCTGCGCAAGGACCAGGCATCGCGTGTCCTGGTCAGACTGCAGTCCTTGAACTGACGGACACAATCCCTATCTCGAGCGAAGGATGCTTTCGATGACCAGTGGAACGACTGACCCATGCGCCACCTGCCCGATGCATGCCCGTCTGGAGCAGATGGGCATCAGGATGGACGACTATGATCGTGTGGTGGCGCTTGCCGGAAATCCGAATACCGGCAAATCGACGCTCTTCAATGCGCTGACCGGGCTGAAGCAGCACACCGGCAACTGGCCCGGCAAAACGGTGACCCGTGCCGAGGGGGGCTATCAGTTCAACGGGGTGAAGTACAAACTGGTCGATCTCCCCGGGACGTACTCGCTGCTTTCCACCTCGCAGGATGAAGAGGTGGCGCGTGATTTCCTGTTGTTCGGGCAACCCGATTGCACCATCGTGGTCACCGACGCCACAGCGCTGGAGCGCAATTTGAACCTGGTGTTACAGGTGCTCGAGATCACCGACAAAGTGGTGGTCGCAGTGAACCTGATCGATGAAGCGCGCCGAAAAGGAATAGAGGTCGATACTCGCACCCTGAGCCGTGATCTGGGAGTGCCTGCTGTACCGATCGTTGCGCGCAGCGGCGAGGGGATCATCACCCTGCTCTCGACCGTTGCCGATGTGATCGAGGGGCGCATCGCCACGCATCCGTTGCGCGTCAGGGGAACGCCGGCGTTTCAAAAAGCGGTTCAGGAACTGGCGCCGCTGATCGAACGTCTGGCGCCGGGCATTCCAAATGCACGCTGGCTGGCGATCCGCCTGCTCGAAGGCGATGCCAGAGTCCAGCGTGCGATTCGCAGCGGTGAACTGGCTGACATCGTGGCGCAGCAACGCACTATCGAAGACCACCAGAGCAGTACGATTGCGGTCATGGGGAGGCAGTGATGACAACGGCGAATGATGTGCTTGCCAAAGCCGAGGCGCTGCGCAACAGCCTTCCATCGAGTTTTCGGGATGAGATGGTGCAGTCGTTATACACCGAGGCTGAACGGATTGCGCATCGTGCGGTTAAGACATCGTCGAACCGAACCTACGATCTCGATCAACGGATTGATCGCCTGGTCACTGCGCCTGTGACCGGCTTACTGATCATGCTCTTGCTGTTGACAGTTGTGATCTGGATGACCGTTTCGGGAGCAAACGTGTTTTCGGACATGCTGTTCACCGTGTTGTTCGGTGTTGGTGATTGGGCGCGCGCACGATTCGTCGAGTGGGGCATCCCGTGGTGGATCACCGGATTTATCTGGGATGGCGTCTATCGCAGTCTGGCGTGGGTGGTGGCAGTCATGTTCCCGCCGATGGCGATCTTCTTTCCGGCATTTACCTTGCTGGAAGATCTGGGGTACCTGCCGCGCGTCGCCTTCAACCTCGACTGGCTCTTCAAAAAGGCAGGCGCCCATGGCAAACAATCGTTAACGATGATGATGGGATTCGGCTGTAACGCTGCCGGCGTCATTGCTACACGGGTCATCGACTCGCCGCGCGAGCGGCTGATCGCCATCCTGACGAACAATTTCGTGCCGTGCAACGGGCGTTTTCCAACCCTGATCATGCTGGCGACCGTGTTCGTTGCTGCCGGCTTCGGGGGAGCAATGGCATCATTCATTGCGGCAGGAGCAGTGGTAGCGGTGGTGCTCATTGGCGTGGCATTCACGTTCGCAATGTCGTGGATCCTCTCGAAAACAGTGCTCAAAGGCGAGGCATCGGCATTCACGCTCGAACTGCCACCCTATCGCCGTCCAAATGTCCTGCGCATCCTGTACACCTCACTGATCGACCGGACAATCTTCGTTCTGTGGCGCGCAATGCTCACGGCGGCGCCGGCAGGCGCCGTGATCTGGCTGCTGGCGAACATCCCGTTCGGCAATGCCAGTCTCGCAATCGCAATTGCACAGTGGCTGGACGGATTCGGACGCCTGCTCGGTCTGGACGGCGCCATTCTGCTTGCCTATATCATCGCCATTCCAGCCAACGAAATCGTTGTGCCGACGATGATGATGATCTACACGAACGCCGGGATGATGGTCGAGGGGCCGGCAAGCGATGGGGCGATCCGCGCCCTTCTGGTCGATCAGCAGGGCTGGACGTTGCTGACCGCGATCAACCTCATGCTGTTTTCGCTGCTCCACAATCCCTGCGCGACCACCATTATCACAATCTTCAAGGAAACAGGCTCCTACAAATGGGCAGCGATGAGCGTGATCATCACGCTGGGAACGGCGTTCCTCGTGACATTCCTTACGGCGAGCGTGGTGCGGCTGGCGGGACTGATGTAGCAGGTTCGATCAGTCTTTGTACGGATCAAACACATCTTCACCCGCCATCGCCACACCCATTGGCTTGAGCGTGTGCACGATCCGGATCGTATTGGCGTGTTGCTTCAACACCTCCGGCAGACGGCGGTAGACATGCGGACTTTCGTCCGTGCCGCCGCCGCGCAGTTCGACCCCTTCACGGCGCAGCCATTCGAGCATCATCTCACGGGTGATTTTGCCCGGTTTGACCACTTCCTGCACACGCCTGCCGTGGCGTTTCACCCAGCGCCGCTTGCCGGCGGCCTGCATGCGGCTCATCACCCGCCCGGCGCCGTGAATGGTGCTGTGCAGCCCAAGCCGTGACTCGTCGCTCTCCACCCCTTCGACAACCACACTGATGTCGCCCATCGAACCACCGACGAAGCCACGCTGACCAGGCCAGGCCGGTGTCGCACCCTTGCGCACGACAATCAATTCCTCGCCGTTGACCTTTTCTTTCCAGGCATAGTTGTGGTGGTTGTGCACCTCTTCGGTCACCTGAGCACCCAGGATGTCGAGCACCTGCTGTACCACGAAATCGCGCCCGGCATACGCATAGCGCCCGGCGAGGGTCATCGCCTGCCAGTACGCCTGCCCCAGGTCGCGCCGCAACGAGATGACAGTCGCCGGTTGCTGCATCGACTCACCCGGCGCCGGGGCGTCGAATGGCCGCCCATGCGCCAGGTTGAGGAACCCGCTCGCAATTTTATGCCCGAGACCGCGGCTGCCAAAGTGTGCGGCAACCCACACCCATCCCGCCTCATCTTCGAGGATATCGACCCAGTGGTTCCCCGAACCGACGGTGCCGAGCTGTTCACGCGCCAGCTGGCGCAGTTTGCCGACCTCCGGCAGATCGCGCCAGGTCGGGTCGTCGAACAGCGGGTGGTCAGCTGCTTTGCCGCTCGTCCCGCCGAGCCCAAAGACGACCTCGCGCGCCACCTGGTCCATAATTTTGCTGATGTCCTTGCGAATATCGTCGGCGCGCAGGTTGGTGCGCACTCCCTTGATGCCGCACGAAATATCGTACCCCACGCCGCTGGGACTGACCGCGTCGCGATAGGCGACCACGCCGCCGATCGGCATACTGTACCCCACATGCCCATCCGCCATCAACGCCGCCTTGACCGCCTCGGGGTCACCGGCGCAGCGGCGGATCTGTTCAATCGTCGCATCGTCGTGTTCGCCCCAGATCGGAATGCCATCAATGATCTGAAACATAGATGCACCTTCTTTCGCTTTCAAAGTGAAGAATCAAAACACAACGCTTTTATGTGGTGAGTATCCATCCAGCACCCGCACGCTGTCATCATTGCGACATGCGCAAACGACGACGCATGCTCTCTGTTCACACCGATTCGTCACCGGAACGTTTCGGATTCCGCATTTATTATATCCCGCTTAAGACCGTCGTGAACTGCGCTTTTGCGAATACCCTGGAGCGGCTTGTACATTTTCGAACAAACTTGACATAGTTTGTCGGTATTTACTATAATTTGATCTACATTCTTCTCTCCGCACAACCTCCGAGACATCGCTCAGGCATCCCGAACGGTTGCGCATTCTGGTGATGCGCCAGTTGCAAGGAGGAATTCCATGAACATTGAATCGAACCTGAATGGATTGACCGTTGGGAAACAGACTGGCGTGCAGATCGAGCGGAGCGGTCTGATTGCCGGGTTGATCGGCGGGGTGATGATGGCCATCGTTGGCGCTGCGCTTGCTATTGCCATTGGTGATGATCTCTGGAAGGCGCCGAAACTGATCGCGACATTTGTGGTGAGTCCTGATGCCGTTGCAGCACCGGGCTTTCTCGCCGGGCCGGTGTTGATCGGCAGTCTGATCCATCTCACACTTTCAGCGCTGTTCGGGGTCGGCTTTGGCGTTCTGGCGACACGCATCTGGAACATGCCGCTCAGTTACGGCGCGCCAATGGTGCTGGGCTTTATCTACGGACTGGCGATCTGGCTGATCGCCTACTTCATCATTCTGCCGCTGGTCAATCCGCTTGTGCTCGAGATTTATGCACCGGCATTCCTCATCCAGAACCTGACGTATGGGCTTTCGACCGGGCTGGCGTATGGCTTGCTGCACTCACGACGGTATGCCGGATCACCCGGGAACGCCCACACTGAGCGGCGCGGAGTCGCGAAAGGATAGCACGGTTCCGTAGCGCGTCTGTCGGTTGCGCCGGTCGCAGCCGACAGACGTCTGTGGACTATCTCGCACCGCAGATTACCCGTCGAAACCGCCAGTTCTATGTGTGTGCGGCAAGGCGCCCTCCTTCCCTGGTACGTGTGCATACCTGGGGGATAGAAGGCGCGCCTGGGAGTGAGAGCGTCTCGTTTTCGCCGTACATTCGAGGGAAAGATGCCCTTGCTCTCAGGAACAGTGTGAACACGCACCTTATCCCGTGGATTGTATACGTTTTGCACAATATTTTGCTTCCCCGGTGAGAAGCAGCACATGCGCCGCACCACAAGACCGGTGAACCGCATCTGGAAGTTCAACTCGCCTTTATGTGACAAACATCACGTGAAGCGCGCCACAAACCCTTCGAACGACGGGGAATGCTCCTCCCATTGGCGAGTCATGATCTCGACTTCTGGACATGCACAGGTTTTGCCCAACCTGCTATACTCCATCCTAACCTCTTAGAAACATTTCTCCGTTGATCAACACAGCATCGTTTTCGAGACAGGCGCACACATTCATTAAGGAGAAGCGCAATGAGCACGCAGTCGCGGGTCAGTCGTTCAGCGGCATCGCAGGTGGTTCGCGCGTCGGCAACGCCGCTGTTGACGAAGATCGAAGTTGGCGGCGCAATCGCCGGTCTGGTTGGCGGCATTACGATGGCGGTCGTCGGTGCGATCCTGGCGATTGCAATGGGCGCCGATCTCTGGAAGGCGGCAAAACTGATCTCGACATTCGTGCTGGGGTTGAGCGCAACTGCGGGTGAAGGGTTTGTTGCCGTTCCGGTCATTGTCGGCAGCCTGATCCATCTGTCGCTCTCGGCGCTCTTTGGCGCTCTGTACGGCGCTCTCTCCTGCCGCATCTGGAAGATGCCGCTCGACTATGGCGCACCGGTTGTGTTCGGCTTTGTGTATGGTCTGGCGATCTGGCTGATTGCCTACTTCATCGTCCTGCCGGTTGTTAATCCACTCCTGCTCGAAATCTATGCGCCTTCCTTCCTGATCCAGAATATGGTGTACGGGATGATCCTGGGTATGGTTTACGCGGCGTTTCGCTCCGCTCCTTACATCCACTTCGAAAAGCGCTCTTCTGCGCAGGCATAGCATTCACGGATAAACATCAAAATGCGAGCGGAACGATGGTTCCGCTCGCTCTTTGTTTTGCGCACCTTAACCGGCGACCATTGCATCGAGGTCCGATAAGTCGCCTCGAGTCTCATACCAATTTCACTTGAATACGCCGCAAGCGGGGTTCCGTCAAAGCGCATCAGAACGCCCTGCGCGATAATCTGCAATCCAAAATCTAAAATCTAAAATGGTATCATACCACCCGCTCGAACCGCGCCTGAAAGAAGCGCAGATATTTCGGTTCGTACACCATGCGCAGGCCGCGGGTCTGTTCACGTGCGTCATACACTGCTTTCACCGCCTCGGCGACAACGTCCATATGCGCCTGGGTGTAGACGCGGCGCGGAATGGTCAGGCGTGTCAGTTCGAGTTTCGGGTAGTAGTGATCACCAGTCTTCGGGTCGCGTCCGGCGCTGGCGATGCCCCGTTCCATCGCCCGAATACCGGAGTCGAGGTACAACTCCGCAGCCAGCGTCTGCGCCGGAAATTCGCGCTGCGGAATATGCGGGTAGAAACGGCGTGCATCAAGGAAAATGGCATGCCCGCCGACCGGCTGGACAATCGGTATGTCCCAGTCGGTGAGGAGTTCTCCCAGGTAGCGTACCTGCCCAATTCGTGCGCGTATGTAGTCATCCTGCACCGATTCTTCGATACCGGCTGCCATCGCTTCCATATCCCGCCCGGCCAGACCGCCGTAGGTGTGCAACCCTTCGTACACCACCACCAGGTTGCGCAGTTCATCAAACAGGTCAGCATCGTTGACCGCCAGCCAGCCGCCGATATTGACCAGCGCATCCTTCTTGGCGCTCATCCAGGCGCCATCGGTGTAGGAGCAGAACTCCCTCAGAATCCCGGCAATCGATGTGTTGGCGTACCCCTCTTCACGTTCCTGAATGAAGAAGGCGTTCTCGACCATGCGCGTCGCATCGAGGAAGAGACGTATGCCATACCGGTCACATAGATTGCGCAGCGCGCGCACATTCGCCATGCTCACCGGCTGCCCGCCGGCCATGTTCACCGTGCCTGCCAGACTCACATACGCGATATTCTGTGCCCCTTCCCGCCGGATCAGCGCTTCCAGTTTGTCGAGATCGACATTCCCCTTGAAAGGGTGCAGGGATTGCGGGTCATGCGCTTCGTCAATGATGACATCAACGAAGATGCCGCCTGCCAGTTCCTGATGCAGGCGCGTGGTGGTAAAGTACATATTGCCGGGCACATATTGCCCGGGGCGGATGGCGGCGCGGCTGATCAGGTGCTCGGCGCCGCGCCCCTGATGGGTCGGCACAATGTAGCGGTAGCCGTAGTACTGCTGAATCGTCGCTTCGAGACGGTAGAAGTTGCGACTGCCGGCATACGCCTCGTCGCCGAGCATGATCGCGGCCCACTGACGGTCGCTCATCGCATTGGTGCCGCTGTCGGTCAGCAGATCGATGTAGACATCCTCGGAGCGGAGGAGAAAGGTGTTGTACCCGGCTTCTGTCAGCGCGCGCTCGCGCTCCTCACGGGTGGTGACCCGCAGTGGCTCGACCATCTTGATCTTCCACGGTTCAGCCCAGGAGCGCCTGCCGAATTGCTGCCCCATCGTTTGCGGGTGAGTCATGGTATCGCCTCCTTGCGCTACAGTGACGTCGTTGTATGGTAGATACGCTCGTGCAGAACGCCGATGTACGGCAGATTGCGGTACTTTTCATCGAAATCGAGACCGTAGCCGACCACGAACTCATTGGGGATGTCAAAGCCCAGATAGTCGATCGGAATATCGGCGCGCCGGCGCTCTGGCTTGTTGAGCAGCGCGCAGATGCGCAAACTGGCCGGGTTGCGCCGCAGCAGATGCCCACGGAGGTACGCCAGCGTCAACCCACTGTCGATGATGTCTTCGACAATCAGCACGTGCCGTCCAGCGATATCGGTATCCAGGTCTTTCAGCATGCGCACCACACCGCTCGATTCGGTCGTTTTGCCGTAACTCGAGGTGGCGATGAAGTCCATCGCCAGCGGCATATCAATGGCGCGCGCCAGATCGACCATAAACATGGCGCACCCTTTCAGCACCCCCACCAGCAACAGGTCACCGAGCGGGCGATAATCTGCGGTAATCTGTGCGCCCAGCGCGCGCACGCGCTCCTGGATCTGCTCTGCCGTGATCAGGATTTTCGCCATATCGTCGTGCATGGACTGCTCCTTTTCAGCACCTGTCGTTACGTCTACCCCGGTCATCCCTTCGATCCACAGATGAAGCGCCGGTTGCCCGATCGCAGCGCTCACCCCTTCCGCTGCAGCGACGCCGGGGACCCAGACAAGCCGTCCGCCAGCAACGACGACCGGCCATGCGTCGCGCAGCGCACGCGGCATACGCGCATCGACCATGATATCCTGGAGGCGGCGCGTACCACGCCCACCCTCTGGTCGCATCCGATCGCCGGGGCGTCGTCGGCGTACAATCAGCGGCGCGGTGCAGGCCGCTGCATCGAGAAAGACTTCCCAGCGGCTCGCCAACGCCGTCGCCGGGCGACAATCGGCGCAGAGCGCACGACCGTCGCTCAGTTCGACACGACCAGGAACCGTCAGGATCGTTTCTGCACCCGGCAGACGCACTCCTTCATCGGCTGGCGCTTCGCCGCGCATGAGAGCAAACCCGCCGTCGTAGCCATTCACCAGCACGACGCCGCCGGGCAGTTCGATACGTTTCCCCACGCCGCGCCCGACTGCATCGCAGGCGCGCACCACGTCCTCGCGCCCAAGCGTGTCACTTCCGCCAGCCAGCGTGTACGCGCGGCGAAGCGCCGCGTGCCGAAGCGCCGGGTGCAGGTCGCGCCAGCGACGACCATCGAACACAACACGATGCGCCTGCACAACGGTCAGCGACGACCACGCCCGTTCCAGTTCTCGATCGAGAAAATCAGCGACTTCGGCGCAATCTGCCGCGGTGCGACCAAGCGCCGTCACAATCTGCGGGTTGAGCGCCGCCAGCGCCGGAAGAACATCCTGGCGCACGCGCGTCCGCATATAGCGTCGGTCGGCATTCGACGGGTCGCGGCGCGGCGCCAGACCGCGTTCGGCGCAGTACGCCTCGATCGCGGTGCGCGTGATGCCGAGCAACGGACGGATGAGGCGTGGAAGCCGATCGCCTGTCTGCGAAGAAAGGGACGGATCGGCGGCAATGGCGCTCCATTCTCCCCAGGCGACAAGCGGACGGATGCCGCGCAGGCCTTCGACACCTGCGCCACGTACCAGATGCAGCAGCACCGTTTCCGCCTGATCATCGGCGTGGTGCGCAGTAGCAACCGCCTGCGCACCAATCGTCAGAGCCACACGCGCCATCAGACGGTAGCGCGCCAGGCGTCCGGCTGCGTGCAGATTGAGTTTGCGCTCCAGCGCCAGCGCGCGCACATCAATCGCTTCGACAGTGCAGGGCAGGTTCAGACGCGCCGCAGTCTCCGCCACGAAAGCCGCTTCCGCCGCCGATTCCGCGCCGCGCAACCGGTGATCGAGGTGAACAACATGCAGATTACACCCCAGGTCAGCACGCACATGCACAAGTACATCCAGCAGACAGAGCGAGTCCGGTCCGCCAGAGACTGCAACGACCACCGGAGCACCGGGCAAGATCATGTGATAACGGAGGATCGTTGCGCGCGCACTGTCTACGATTGACGACATGCCGCAACCACTACGTCGTGCGCAGACGGACGACGAAGAGCGTCAATCCCTCCTGCACTGCAGTCCATCCATTCAATTCGACTGGCGACGCAGCGGATCTGCTCCAGCCAATCACATAGACGCCCTGGTCATCGAGCGGTGATCGTCCAGAGAGCGGCGCCACACGGGTAGAGGTATTGAAGAGGCGAAACAAGATCTGGCGCCGATTGAATGCCCGATCATCGTCGATGGAAACGCCAAACGGAAAACTGCCATACGAGCCATTGAAATCGAAGGCAGCGCGTGCGCCAGGCGCCAGATTGCCAAGCGTCTGAAATCTTCCCCGATGAACCACAATCGCCTGTTCGAGCGCCAGCGATCCGACATTGCGCACTTCACCCAGCGGTTCATCGCCATCGAACCGAACCATGCTCTGCACCTGCACAGGCGGTGGCGTCGGCGCCTCCGCGATAAGCGTGCGAACCGAAGCGACATCGATTAAGAGATCGGGCACGGTGACTCCATTATCGTCGCTGGTGGCGATGACGGGACGAGCAGTAAAGTCGTCGAAGCCGCGGGTTTCACTCACCAGATGATCGACGGGAAAGCGCAGCGTATAACTCCCCCGGATCGGTGAAAACAACGCCAGATACGCGGTCGTCGCGCCCTGCGACTCGCCTTCCGAGCTCTGCACGATAGCCACCTGAAAGAGTTGCGTCTGACCGCCGCGCAGCCCGAAACCAACCAGAAACACACCAGCGGTAAACACAATGACGGTCACAGGAATGGTCACCCATGCCCATTCGAGGCGTCGCAGCCGACGCAGCGCCAGATAGTTCATCGGTCCCACCACCAGAATGTAGGCGATCAGGAACGCTGCCAGCGCCGTAGCGGACGGCAGCTGGATCGCTGGAATACGGAGCGCGTCCTGCATCAGATTTATCTGGTTCACCCGCGCATCGAACCCCGGAATAAAGAGTGGCAGGGGTCGGAGGACCCGCGACCAGAGATCCGGTTCCGCTGACCAGCCGCGCAAAAGCGCAAGATCGAAGGCGCTGAATACCACGATGCCGCTCCCCAGAGGGCTGCGATAAATCAGTGGCGCGGCAGGCGGCAACGCATCTGCGCCAGGGCGTGGACGCACCGCCAGCAGCGGACCGCTCGACGGCGTTGGCGGCGACCCGGTGATTTGCTCCAGGAGTGACAGATCGCCCTGCTCGACGGTGCGCAGCGTTTCGACCGGCAGGATGTCGGCGAGACCGGCGGCGGCGCGCTCACCATTGATACCGCCGCCGACGACGAGTTGCCCGCCAAGGTGGACCCAGTTGCGGAGTGCGGCGCGCTGATCCACGGAAAGAGCGGCAGTATCGACATCGTGAATGAAGATGGCATTCACGCCGCGCAGAACGAGCGGATGGGGGGGAAGATCTTCCGGCGATACATGGCGCACAACAGTCCCGCTCGTACCACTGACCGACATCGCGTTGAGGCTGGTCAACAGGGTTGGATCGGAACCGAGCACCACCACCAGGAAGCGATCCATCTCGATCGCCTCGATGCCGATGCTCTGCTCAATCACAACATTCCCGTTTTCGATCAGACGGACCATACCATTGCGCGCAAACCCCTGAGCAAACACTTCGAGCGTGACACGCTTCCGCGATCCGCGCGGCAAATCGATCGCTCGCCGAAACACCGGCTGACTCTGTGCGCCTGGAAAACTCCACTCCAGCACACCACGCAGATCACGCCCATCATTGGCAACTTCGACCGTCACCGGAAACCACTCACCCATACGGTACGCCCCGGCATACCCTGGACGCAGCGTCAGTGTGATGCCAAAGGCTTGTTCCTGGGCAGCGACCGGTTTTGCCAGCAAGGCGCAGATCAGAGCGACCATTGCAGCACGCACATACACCATCAATGCACCTTAATGTGAAACGATTACGAAGGTTGTTCGTGGTTCCGGCGACGCATGCGTTCGCGCAGTGTACGGATCGCTGCACGTCGGCGCGCCAGACGCGCCATCCGTCGAAGATGGGCGTCAACATCGACCGATACTGCGCCGTTGGGAGACGGAGACCAGCGACGGTCGGACGATTGTTTGTCGAGAGAACGTCCAACCAGTTCCTCGACCGCCTTCTCAAAAGCGGCACGATCCATTTTTTCGCCGTGCTCACGCTGGACGAGATCGTACTGCTTGAGCAATGCAACCGCATCCTGCAACTGACGCTCTTTCTCGTGCTTGCGGAAGTCGGTCAGGTAATCATTAATCATTGCCTGCACGCCTCGCGGGTCAGGCACGTGATCGAAGGTAAACTTTCCACCTGCCGCACCACCGGTTTCGATCACAACGGTTCCGAGCCCCAGCAAGCGTTCAACGAAACTGACATCGAACGAAATATTTTGAATGGCGGAGAGTTGCGCACGGCGCGTATTCTCCGGTCCCAGCGGACGCCTATCAATATCGATGATATCGGTGCGGGTCAGAACGTAGTTATCGTGAATCAGCGCCTCACGGATCCACCAACCCCAGAAGCCAAAAAACAGAAGCGCCGCAAAGACGAGCAGGGTGACAGCCACGCCATCGATCAGATTGAACTGAACCAGAACCGCCAGCACGAACATCGTCATGGCAAACCCACCCAGCGGACGCAACAACTGGATCAAAACATACACCCAGGACGGACGCCAGACGATGCGTTCGGGAAAGATCTCAGGATTGGGCGGATAGAGCGCTGGAACAGGAAAGCGCTGGGTGCGAACCTGGATGGAAGGCGTTGATTGCTGCGGCTGCTTATTGCCATACACCTGATCCTCGATCAGCGCGCGCAGCAGATCCGGTTCCCGGCGCCGTCGCAGGTTGCGCACCTGATCCATGATCGCTTTTTCGATCTCACGCGGTCTGGCTGCAAAATCGAACTCCAGCGTGCGCGGGCTAAACGAACGAATAATGATTTTACCGTACCCGAACAACGTCGCCTGATACGTATCGGCGCGCACATTCACCTGCTGAATGTCATCGATCAGAATCTGCTGCCGCACATGGCGAATGAACATTGTCTCTTCATCGTAAATGACGCGCCGGTCAGTAACAATCAGCACATCGTTGCGCCAGTCGTTGTAGAGGTACGCCACGGCAGCCAGCATCAACAGCGTCGTCACGCTCAGGACGATATTGATCGCATCGCCGGCGCGCGAGTAGGTCGGGTCGATCACAATCAGTTCGCCGCCGATCGAGTAAAACCAGATCGCCAGCCCAAGCGCAAAAATCGCCAACAGATACAATGCGTCCGGGTTGCGCCAGGGAGTCTCCTTGCGTCGTTGCTTTTTCGACTCACCGCGCGCCCAGAGCGCCACGAGAATGAGCAACAGCGTGAAGAGAGCGATATTGACCGGATCGGTCAGCGGACGGGTCACCCCTTCGCGCATGATCAACAATGCACCGCCAGCCGCGCGGAACAGCGCGATCGCCGCTGTCATGACGCCGATGACCAGAAAGACCAGGCTGGACTGCAGCAATTCAATCCAGTGCCGCTTTCCGACCAGGATCACCTTCTCATCCGGCTCAAGTTCAAGCGGAACCGGAATTTTTGGCTCGCTCATACGCGCTTGTATCCTGCGAGTCGTCTACGCCATCCTTGATGCAGGCAAGAACAAGGGCGACCACCTGTTCGGGCGAGAGCCCATCGCTGAAAATGACACAGGCATCAGGGGCAGGCGTGCTCACGTGTCGGTCCAGGTTATCACGACGGATAATGTCATTGCGGATATGCTCGAGAACGACACTGCCGCCGCGACGTTGAATCTCGTGGGTGCGGCGGCGCGCGCGCTCGTCGATCGATGCGTCCAGGTAGATTTTGAGAGGTGCATCTGGCATCACGATGCTCCCGATGTCACGCCCAACCATCACCACCCGTCCCCGACAGCCAATGGCGCGCTGCCGCTCGCGCAAAATGGCGCGCGCCGCCGGGTGACGCGCCGCGATCGAGACAATCCGTTCGACATCGGGATGCCGCACTTCCCAGGTGACATCTACACCATCGACCAGTACAGTGTACAGTCGCCCATCAGTCGCATCACCCGGGGGTAACACCTGAATATCGAGACTGCGCGCCAGTGCTGCAACTCCCTCGCCATCCTCTGGATCGATAGCGTTACGCAGAACTGCCCATGCCAGCGCGCGATACATGACGCCCGTATCGAAGAAGAGGTACCCCAATCGCCGGGCAAGTAACTCGCCAAGCGTGCTCTTCCCTGCTCCCGCAGGACCGTCAATCGTAATAACAGACGGAACGGACATCTAAAATGCATCAAACGCTATACTATATGGTATTGTAGCACGCGACGCCTGCGATACGCAAGCCGGACGCGCCGAAGATGGAGCTGTGACGTGATATCCTCTCGCACAATCTGGGATCTGGCATTGGTCGCAACGCTGCTGATCGGCAGCATCTTTATCTGGATGACACGCGCAACCCCCGGCGCTGTTGCCACACCCGTCGTCCCCGAACCGGCAGCCGCACAACCTGCCCCGCTCGTCGGTCATCCGGCGCCTGAGTTCACACTGACCGCCGTCGATGGCGCGCAGGTATCCCTCAGCGACCTGCGCGGGCAGGTTGTGCTGATCAATCTCTGGGCGACTTGGTGCCCGCCATGCCGCGCCGAAATGCCCGCCATCCAGCAGGCGTATGAACGCTTCCGCGATCAGGGCTTTATTGTGCTGGCAGTCAATCAACAGGAGGAGAGCGCAGTCATCCTGAAATACATGAACGACCAGCGCCTGACGTTTCCTGCGTTGCTCGACAGCGATGCCCGCGTCAGCGCCGCCTATCAGGCGCGCGTGCTCCCTTCCAGTTTCTTCATCGACCGCCGGGGGATTATTCGCGCGGTCTACCGCGGACCTATGTCGCGTGGTATGATTGAAGGCACAATTGAACAACTGGTTGCCGAGGCGCCATAGGATGAGATGTATCCGATCATCGAACTGGGTCCGTTGAACCTGGGCAGCGGCGCGCTGCTGCTGGTCATTGCCGTTTTCGTCGGGCACGCACGATTCGAACGCGCGGCGCGTCAGCGCGGCGGCGAATCCCTTGAACACCGTGCCGGTCGCTGTGCACCATTTGCTCTGGCAGGCGCAGCCATCGGTGCACGGTTGTGGTATGGACTGTTCAACTGGGATATGTACAGCCAGTCGCCAGGGCTCTTTCTGGCGCTGCGTCTGGGAGACCTGGCGTGGCCCGGCGCTCTGATCGGCGGCGCACTCGCCGGGTATGCCTGCCTGCGGCTGCGACGCATGGAGGATGCCGCTGTACCACTGGCAGACGCTGCATCCCTGGCGCTTCCCGTAGCACAGGCGATTGCATCGCTGGGGTTATTGCTCAGCGGCGAGGCCCTCGGTGCGCCGGCAGACCTGCCGTGGGCAGTGCCGCTCTTCGGCGTGCTACGACATCCTGTTGCGCTCTACTATCTTCTTGCAGCGCTGGCGACGTGGGGCGCCCTGACATGGGTCGCCCGTCGCTCTCCGCAACCAGGGACGCTGGCAGCCGTGTACCTGATGGTGCAGGGAAGCGCACTGCTGCTGCTGGAAAGTTTGCGCGTCGACTCGCTCGTCGCCGCCGGCGGCGTGCGGATGGCACAGGTTGCCGGTCTGGCAATGATCGTCATTGCACTCTGGTGGAAACGAACACAAACAGCATCTGTATCATGAAGTCTCCGATAGAACCGCAACCCGGTCAGGCGCTGATCCGGGTGCACGGCGATCTGAACGACTTTCTGCCGATCACTCTGCGCGACAGATGGTTTGTCCGTCCGTGTCGGGGGCGTGAGACGGTCAAAAACCTGCTCGAAACATGCGGCGTGCCACACCCGGAAATCGGTGCATTGCTCGTCGATGGACGCCCGGTCGATTTCGATGAGCTGGTACAACCAGGACACGCCGTCGAAGCCTTCCCGATCGTGTCGGCGCCGGATGTTCCCATTGCCCTGCGCCCGCCATTGAACGACAGGCGTTTCGTGCTCGACACGCACCTGGGGCGGCTGGCCGCCTACCTGCGCATGCTCGGCTACGACTGCCTCTACCAGAACGACGCGCACGATGCCGAACTGGCGCGCCTGGCGCACGATGAACAGCGCATTCTGCTGACCCGCGACCTGGGATTGCTCAAGCGCAGCATCGTGATATATGGCGCATTCGTGCGTGAAGTCCTTCCATCACGCCAGATTATCGAAGTTATGCGACGTTTCCAGCTGGCGCCGGCGCCAACGGTTTTTCAGCGTTGTATGCGCTGCAACAGCCTGACGGCGCCGGTCGGGAAAGCAGAGATCGAACATCTCCTCGAGCCCAAGACCCGCCAGTATTTCGACACATTCCGTCGCTGCACCGCGTGTGGCAAAATCTACTGGCAGGGGTCGCACTATGCCCGTATGCAGGCATTACTGGAATGTGCCATCCAGGGCAGCAGCGTGCCGGAGAACGAGAAGCCAGGTTGAAACTTCCGGGGAGCACATACCATGCGTATCGCAATCGTCGGTGTTGGCGGAGTAGGCGGATATTTCGGCGGTCGGCTGGCGCAGGCGGGCGCCGACGTGACCTTCATTGCGCGTGGCGACAATCTCGCAGCATTGCGCGAACGCGGACTGCAGATCGAAAGCATCGTCGGCGATGCCCGGATTGCACCACTCCAGGCAACCGACGACCCATCGAGCGTCGGACCGGTCGATGCCGTGCTGGTGGCAACCAAAACCTGGCAGCTCGATGAAGCGATCGAACAGATGCGCCCGCTCATCGGACCAGAAACCGGCGTCGTTCCACTGCTCAACGGCGTCGAAGCTTCGGATCGACTGGCGCAGGCACTGGGTGAAGTGCACGCCCTGAACGGCATCTGTTACATTTTCGTCGCTCGTACTGCACCGGGCGTGGTGCGGCACTCTGGAATACACCCGCTCATCGTCTTCGGCGAACGTGACAATCGCCACACGGCTCGGATCGAAGCACTGCGCCACTGGCTGGAACGCGCGGGGATACGGGTCACAATCCCGGCGGACATCAATGCAGAAGTCTGGCGCAAATTCGTGTTTGGAGCAACCACCAGCGGACTGGGAGCGGTCACACGAGCGCCAATGGGATTATTGCGCGAACTCCCGGAAACGCGACCGCTCTTCGTTCAGGGTATGCGCGAAATCGTAGCGGTTGCACAGGCGCGCGGCATCGCCCTGGACGAAAGCGCCGTCACAGCAGCGCTGGCGCAGCTCGACAGCCTGCCCTACGAAACGACCGCCTCCATGCAGCGCGACATTCTGGCAGGTCGTCCATCAGAACTGGAAGCGCAGAATGGCGCCGTTGTGCGCCTGGGAGCGGCAGCGGGCGTACCGACACCACTGCATGCCTTTATCTACCACACACTGTTGCCGCAGGAACGCCTGGCGCGTCAGGGTCTGTAGGGCAATACCAGCGTCACTGCTCGTCGATCAAAACAACAGGGCGGTCGTTGCTAATCCGACACGACCGCCCTCAATCGGCAAACACCTTCTGATACCTATCGCCGTTCAACCAGCAGGCGGATCGCTGTGCGCTCTTCATCATCGATGGCGACATCAATGAACGAAGGGGTGCAAACAATGTCAATACCTTCTTCACTGAGATAACTGCGCGCAATTGCCACTGCTTTGATCGCCTGATTGGTGGCGCCCGCCCCAATCGACTGCACCTCCGCTACGCCGCTGTCGCGAATGACGCCAGCAATTGCGCCAGCGACGGCGCTTGGACGCGAGCGTGTCGAAACCTTCAGAACCTCGGCGCCTTGTCGTTCGACCACATCGGCGCTGTGTGCGCCAACGGCGCGAGTGGCGGGTGTGGAGTGCGAAAGATTGCCTGCCATACGTGCCTCCTCCGAATGGGTTGGGTGCCGGCCCGATGCGCCGGCTGGTCAATTGTCATAACAGCATCGGAATGTTCGCAGTGCGAGACGCACGCCTCGCAGCAGCTACGGAGAGACCGTGCGACAGGGTCGGCGTCGGGGCCGCTCCTGCCGTGAGTCGTCCTGGCGCCTCGTGCTGTTCTGCATCATCGTGCATAGTCTACCGCGCGCGTCTCACGGATGACCGTCACTTTGATCTGGCCGGGGTACTGCAGACTCTCTTCGATCTTTTTGGCAACATCACGGGCAAGATGAATGCTGCCGAGATCATCGATGGCGTCAGGTTGCACCATCACGCGAACCTCACGTCCGGCCTGAACAGCAAAGGCGCGTTGAACGCCAGAAAACGATGTCGCTACCGTCTCAAGCGCTTCGAGGCGCTTGATGTACAGGTCGAGCGTCTCGCGGCGCGCTCCAGGGCGCCCGCCCGAAATGGCATCGACAGCCTGAACCAGCCAGGCTTCGACGGTCTGTGGTTCCTCATCATTATGATGAGCGGCAATCGCATGAACGATTGCTGGCGATTTCCCGAGGCGACGCGCGATCTCGGCGCCGATCAATGCATGCGGTCCCTGCACTTCGTGGTCGACTGCTTTCCCGATATCGTGCAGCAACGCGGCAGTTTTCGCCACATTGATGTTTGCGCCAATCTCAGCAGCAATATGCGCCGCAAGCAGTGCGCACTCCAGCGAATGCTGCAGTACGTTCTGCCCGTAACTCGTCCGATATTTCAGACGACCCAGCAGTTTGATCAGATCAGGGTGCAGACCCTGAACATTCGCTTCATAGGCGACTCGTTCGCCCTCTTCGCGCATAATCTGATCGACTTCCTGCTGAGTTTTGTTGACGACCTCTTCGATACGTGTCGGATGGATGCGCCCATCCTTGAGCAACTTGATCAACGCCAGCCGCGCCACTTCTCGCCGTACCGGATCGTGGCACGACAGTGTCACGGCTTCCGGAGTATCATCGACAATAATATCAACGCCGGTTAACTGCTCGAATGCGCGAATATTACGCCCCTCACGCCCGATGATGCGCCCCTTCAACTCCTCGCTGGGGAGCGCTACGGTCGAAACGGTCACCTCAGCAACATACTCCGAGGCGCACCGTTGAATGGCCATACTGATCACTTTCCGCGCCAGCTTGTCCGCCTCTTCACGCATGTTCTTTTCGATCTCACGAATACGGCGAGCTGCTTCGTCACGCGCCTCATCTTCGACACGTTTCAGAATGATGGCGCGGGCTTCTTCCTGGCTCAACGCGGAAATGCGCTCGAGTTCCGTGCGCTGTTGCTGCACCAGGTATTCAGCCTCCTGGTGGAGATGCTCCATCTGACGCTCGCGCTGCTGAAGCTGGCGTTCGCGGCGTTCAAGTCCCTCGATCTTACGATCGAGATTCTCTTCCTTCCGTTGCAGCCGTTCCTCCTGCTTCGCAAGCGCCGCACGCGCTTCACGTATCTGCGCCTCGGCTTCGGTGCGAAGCCGAAGCGCTTCGTCGGTTGCGCGCAGAATGAGATCTTTCTGCTCTGATCGCGTCGCTTCCAGTTGCAGCCGGGCTTCCGCCTCGATCTGCCGAATCTGGCTCTGAACATTGTTTTTGTAAATCAGAATGCCTATGCCCGCGCCAATCGCAAGTCCGATGACCAGCGCAGGCAAGGCCCATACGAGCCATTGCACAACGTCCTCCTGCTCAGTTGTAAAGGTGCAGCATGCTACAGCCCTCTGCCGGGCTGTGGCTCCGGGCTCAAACATGCGCTAACGTGTGATTGCGTGCATGTTATATTACTCTGCGGGTACATCTTCTGTCAAGATGAACAGATTGTCAAGAGTCATGATGGTATAATATCACGCCAATTTTGCGATTGTACTGGAATCAATGTATCTGCGTCGCCTTGAAATCCAGGGGTTCAAAACCTTCGCCGGGCATACGCTGTTCGAGTTTCAGCCCGGCGTTACGGCGGTGGTCGGGCCCAATGGCAGCGGGAAGTCGAATCTCGTCGATGCCATCCGCTGGGTGCTCGGCGAACAGCACCCCGGCACATTGCGCTGCAAACGCACTGAAGACCTGATCTTCAGCGGTGGCGGTCGGCGCGCTCCTGCCGGCTTCGCCGAAGTCTCGCTGACGATCGATAATAGCGACCGCCTGCTGCCCGCGCCGTACAGCGAGGTCACTATTACCCGCCGGGCAACGCGCTCGGGCGAGAATGAGTATTTCATCAATCGCCAGCGCGTCCGGCTGCGCGATGTGCAGGAAGTCGCCGCGCCAATCAGTGGCGCGTATGCAATCATCAATCAAGGGCTGGTCGATGCGGCGCTCAATCTGCGCCCCCTGGAGCGCCGTCGTCTGTTCGAGGACGCAGCGGCTATCAGCGTCTACGAGCAACGCCGCGCCGATGCGGAGCGTCGTCTGCGTGAGACGAACGCCAATGTTGCGCGCTGCGCCGATATTCTGACTGAACTCGAACCGCGCCTCCGCTCGCTGAAGCGCCAGGCGGCGCTTGCCCGCTCCCACCGCGACCTGACCGCCGAATTGCATGCATTGCTCGATGGGTACTATGCTCATCTCTGGCGTATCGCACAGACGGAGCGCGCTGCTGCTGAACAGTCCGTTCAGTCGCTGGCGGAAGCGCTCGCCGCGCGCCAGGCGGAGGTCAGTGCTGCATCTGCTGCGCTCCGGCATACCCGCGAGCAGATCCATCGCATTCGCCATCTCATTGGCGCCCTGCACGCCGAAAGCAGCGCCCTGCATACCGACGCGGAGTCGATGCAACGCGCGCTGGCGGTCGGTCATGAGCGACTCGCCGCACTGACACGCCAGATCGACGATCAGGAGCGTGCGCTGCGCGATCTCGACCATCAACGCGCCGCTCAACAAACCGAACAGGAAACGACTGCCGCACAACTGACCGTTGCCGAACAACGCCTGGAACAGATCCAGCAGGAGTACGACGTCCACGAAACGCGCCGCGCCGAACGGATCGCCACTCGTGCTGCATTGCGCCAGGCGCTCGATGAGGCGCAACGCAATCTGATGGAGGTCCGTTCGGCGCTTGGGGCTGTGCAGCGCCAGATCGGGCAGATCGACGATCAACGTGAACGCCTGATGCACGAGCGTGCGAACGCCGCCGAGGCGCTTGTTGTTGCGCAGGCGACGTTGGGCGCACGACGCAGTGAGAGCGCTCAGGCGGAAGCGCATGTCACGGCGCTGGAGCAGGCGCTGGCTGACGCTTCCCGCCACGCCGAACAGGCGCTTGCCGATGTCGAACACAGCCGCCGCCAGCGCACCATCGCCGCCGAGGCGCTGGAAGCAGCGCGACGGCGCCGGATGGACCTGGAGGCGCGCCTGGACACACTGCGCCGTCTGCATCGCAGTTATGCCGGAACATTTGCCGGCGTGCGCGCTGCCATGCAATGGGCGGAAGCGCAGCAACGCACTGGCTTTGCGCTCGTCGCAAGCCTGCTGCGCGTCCCTGCAGAACTCGAGACTGCGATCGAAGCGGCGCTCGGTTCGCGCCTGCAGAACATCGTCGTCGATCACTGGGAAGATGCCGAGGCGGCTATCGAGGCGCTCAAACGGAACGGTGAAGGGCGTGCGACCTTTCTGCCACTCGATACCATTCGTGTACGCAGCAGTGATGGCGGACGGGCGCGCACGACGGCTGACCCGCACGATGGCGTGCTCGGAGTTGCTTCCGACCTGATCGACTTCGATGAGCGGTACCGTCCGGTCGCCGATATGCTGCTTGGGCGCACCCTGGTCGTTCGCACACTGGCGGTCGCCCGGCGCGAACTCCAATGCATCGGCGGCGGATGGACGATCGTCACTCTGGCGGGGGAGCAGGTCAGCGCTGGCGGCGCTGTGACCGGCGGCGCAGCGGTGAAGGAGAGCGGAACGCTCCGACGCGAACGCGAACTCCGCGAACTCCCCGAACGCCTGGAAGCGGCTACCCGCGTTGTCGAACAGACGCACGCACAGCACACCGCCGCCGACGAAGCATATGCCGCCGCCGAACAGAGGGCGCGTGAGACGGCACATCATCAGCGCCAGATACAGCGACAGCTCGATCAGGCGCGCGTCACCGCGTCACAGGCGCAGCGCGCCGTTGATCGCGCCGATGCCGAATGTCTCCTCCGGCAACGGCGCATCGAGCAGATCGAGGCGGAAATGACGGCACTGCTCGAGCGCCGCCGGTCAGCAATCGCCGAACAACAAGCCCTGACGCAGCGCGAAGCCGCGGCGCGCGCGCAGGTCGATCAGGTGCAGGCACAGGAAGAAGCGCAACGCGCAGCAGACGCCGCCGACGACGAGGCGCTGGCGGGACTGCGCGCGCGCCGCGCTGACGCCGAAGGCGAGGTGCGCGCCCTGCGCGCCGTTCTGCATACCAGCGCCCAGGCGCTGGCGCGCATCGACGATCAGCGCCAGACGCTGATAGAACGCATCGAGCGCCTGCACCGCGAACACGAAACGCTGGCGCGCGAACTGACGCATATTGCAGCCCGTCATCAGATGCTCCTGGATCAGATCGACGCGCTCCGCGCCCGCATCGATCCCGCTGAGGCAGAGTTGAACGTTCTGGAGCAGCAGCGCGAAGAGTACGAAGCACGCACCCAGAGTCTGACCAGCGCCCTGATCGATGCGGAGTCGGTGTATAACCAGGCGACCGTCGAGGCGCAGCGCGCGCGTGATCGCCTGGACACGCTGTGGGAGCGCGCCGCCGGCGATGGCATCGATATCGAAGCCGCTGCTCGTTCGTATCCGGAACCGCCGCCAGACAGCGACCCGGACACGCTGCACCAGCGCATCGTCGAACTGAAACAGCGCATCACAAGGCTCGGCGTCGTCAACCCGCTGGCGCTCGAAGAGTACGACGAAGCCGCGGCGCGCTACGAGTTCCTGAGTAATCAGATGAACGATCTCCGCACCGCATCGGCGACGCTCCACGAGTTGATCGCCGAACTCGACCAGGCCATTCGTACTCGCTTCGAAACGACGTTCTGCATTGTCGCTGCCGAGTTCGAGCGCAGTTTCACCCGACTGTTCGGCGGCGGCGAGGCGCGCCTGGTGTTGATCGACGATAATGGCGACGATGACGATGATCAGAGTGACGTCCGACCGCCAGGCATCGCCTCGCTCGGCGTTGATATCGTTGCCCGTCCGCCCGGGAAGCGACAGCAACACCTGGCATTGCTGTCGGGCGGGGAACGCGCATTGACCGCTGCGGCGCTGCTCTTCGCCATTTTGAAGGCGAATCCGACGCCGTTCTGCGTCCTCGACGAAGTCGATGCTGCGCTCGATGAGGCGAATGTCGGGCGCTTCCGCGATGCGCTTACCGAACTGAGCGAAAAGACACAGTTTATCGTCGTCACCCACAATCGCGGCACCATCGAGATCGCCGACACCATCTACGGCGTCGCCATGGGTGACGATGGCGCATCACGGGTGCTCTCGCTCCGGCTCGAGGAGATCGATCGTTCGTAGAGCCGTCTGAGCCCCGGAAGCAGGATCGATGTCTGTCGGAATCTGCCAGTACAAGGAGATGACTGTCAATGGGTGAGTTCACTGCCGCCATCTTCGACATGGACGGCACCCTGCTCGATAACATGCCGCTCCACTTTCGCGCATTTCAGATCTTCATCGAACGTTACGGTCTGCGCCGACCACCCGCAGATGTGGCCGTACGCCTGATCGGAAAGCGAAACAGCGAAATCCTGCCTGTACTCTTCGAACGCACGCTAACCCCCGAAGAGGTCACGCGCTACAGCCGCGAAAAAGAACAGATCTACCGCGAGATGCTGGCAGGCGTGGCGCCGCTGCCGGGGTTACTGCGCTTCCTCGACCTGCTCGACCAGCGACAGGTGCGCATCGGGCTGGCGACATCCGCGCCCCGAGAAAATGTCGCGCCAACCCTCGAAGCGCTCGGCATCGCCAACCGGTTTAGCGCCATCACCCTTGGCGAAGAAGTGCCGCACGGCAAACCAGCGCCCGATATCTTCCTCGCAGCGGCGCAGCGCCTTGGGCGCCCCGCCGACCGCTGCATCGTCTTCGAAGACTCGCACGCCGGCATTGCCGCCGCACACGCCGCCGGTATGCGCTGCGTCGCGCTGGCCACCACCCATCCCGCCAGCGAGCTGCGCCCCGCAAACCCAGACCTGATCATCACCGATTATGACGAACTGCTCCGCGTGACCCCTTCGCTGTTCCCCTCACTCTGAGACGCCAGCGATGAATAAACTGTCATACCATGCCCTCTTGACTTTGTGTCAAACTTACACTATATTATTAGTGTTATAATGACACTAAAACAGTCACGTCAGTGGTCTGAGGGCGACACAGAGGAACGGTTCCCGATGGGGAGGTCGGGGGAAGCCCCCGAGATCAAGCATCGGCGGCGGGATGGCTTTTGCAAGCGCCATGAGACGCTGCCCCGCCGATGCAAAAACACCATGGCCACGACACATACCTTGATTGCCAGTGAGCATTCTACGGACTGCCGAAGCCTTGCTTCAGCAGTCCATCCGAGGGACTCCAATGACCTTCGATGAACTGATCCAGCGTATCGACCAGGCGACCGATCCCGCCGATCTGTTTGGCGATGAAGCCTGTACCAGTGCAGCGGAGCTGCACCGATGCTATTTGCGCCTGGCAGCGCTCCTGCATCCCGACCGGCATCCCGATCGCGTCAGCGAAGCGACTGCCGCCTTTCAGCAATTGCAGCACTGGCGCGACACAGCGCAACACCGTTTGCAGCTGGCGTCGACAACGCTGCACATTACAACGCGGCAGCACGTCTATCACTGCAACGAACCATCGCTTCCAGGTGATCTGTGCGACCTGTTTCCGTCGACTGCCGGTTTGGAACGGGTAGTGCTGAAAATCGTGCGCCATGCGCGCAACAACGATCTGGTGCAGGCGGAGGCTGATGCGCTGCACACCCTGGATCGCGCGCTGAACGGTCAGGCGATACGGGCGCATTTCCCTTCGCTGGTCGAGGATGTTCTGTTACCCGCCTCAGACGGCACACAGCGCCGGGCGAACATTCTGCGCTTCGAGACGGGCGCGGTGACGCTCGCCACGGTCATGCGCACCTGTCCGCAGGGTCTCCATCCGGCTGATTCCGCCTGGATGTTCAATCGCCTGCTGGCGGCGCTGGCGATCGCCCATGATCTGGGGCTGGTTCATGGCGCGGTGACGCCACAGCATATTGTAATCTTTCCTGCCGATCACAATGGCATGCTGCTCGACTGGTGCTACAGCGTTGCGCCAGGAGAGGTGCTCAAAGCGGTCAGCCCGCCCTATCGCGCGCTGTATCCGCCAGAGGTTGCTCAGCGCCGACCGGTCGGACCGTGGACCGATCTGTTTATGGCGGCGCGCTGCATGACCCTTCTGGTCGGCGGCGACGCCGGTGCGACCCGGTTCCCCGCCATTGTGCCGGTCCCATTGCAACATCTGCTGCGTGCCTGCCTGATCCCCGCGCCGCACCGCCGTCCATCCGATGCCTGGGCAGTGTTCGACGATCTGCAGACGCTGCTCCGCGCGCATTACGGTCCACCGCAATTTCGTCCGTTTACGATGCCCGTTTCGTCATAAGGAAGACATTCGTCACAGGAAGGAGACCTGACCATGGGACACTCACACTGGAGCGATGCAGCCTATCAGGCGCGGCAGTGGCGGCGTCGTGCAAGCAATCAGACGGCGTTCACCTACGATCAGGATGTGCGCAACAGCGGCATCATGCGTGTCCACGACTTGATGAACCCCTACGGTAAGACGCGCGAAAGCCGGGATAGCCGGGAGCATCCAGCGTCGCTCGCCATCGCCGTCATCTTCGACGTCACCGGTTCGATGGGCAGCGTCCCGCGCGTGCTGCAAACCAAACTGGGGGCACTGATGCGCCTGATCATCCAGCACGGGTACGTCGAGCATCCACAGATCCTCTTCGGTGCAGTCGGTGATGCGCACTGCGATTGTGTACCGGTTCAGATCGGCCAGTTCGAGTCGGGACTGGAAATGGACGACGACCTGGGGCGGATCGTGCTCGAAGGAGGCGGCGGCGGACAGGTGCACGAGAGCTACGAGCTTGCGCTCTATTTCTTTGCCCGCCATACCGCGATCGACTGCTACGAGCGGCGCGGACGCAAAGGATATCTCTTTACTATCGGCGATGAGAAGCCGTATGCGAAGGTGCTGCGCTCCCAGGTGCTCACCCACTTCGGCGATCGCCTCGAAGCGGACATTCCGGTGAAACGCATCATCGCCGAAGTGCAGCAGCGCTACGAATACTTTCATATCATTCCCACCAACACATCACACGGCGCCAGCGACGATGTGCAGCAACACTGGCACGATCTGATCGGTGAACGGGCGTTGCTGCTGAACGATGAAACGGCGGTCTGTGAGACGATCGCGCTCACGATTGGGTTGTGTGAAGGAACGGTCAGCGACCCTGGGGCAGGCGTCGCCGATATGGTGCAGGCTGGCTACGACGCTAGCGCAGCAGCAAACGCCAGTGCAGCAGTGGCGCGCTATGCAACGACGCAGGCGCCACTGGCGCGCAGCGTTACCGGCCTTCTCCCGGCAAGTGTCGCAGGCGATGATGGTCGTCTGTGACCGGAGAACGTCATCCGACGCGCGGCAGGCGTCCAGCCAGCGCAGCTGCGCGTCGATGACGTGCCATATCTGGTGTGAAGATGATCGCCAGGTACGCAGGCATCTCGCCCGCATCCCAGGATTGTTTTGTCGCGGTGTTGTGCGCCCCGCGAGTGGCGCCTGTCTGGAAAGTGAGCAGACGTATGCATCGGGCATTTCTGACCGTTGATCTCGGATTCGGCGACTCGGGCAAAGGAACCATCGTCGACTGGCTGACCCGTGAGACGGGAGCGCACACGGTAATTCGCTACAACGGCGGACCGCAGGCGGCGCATCGCGTCGTCACTCCTGATCCGCAACCCCGCGAGCACATCTTTTCGCAATTCGGCAGCGGAACATTCGCCGGAGCAGAAACCTATCTATCGCGCTTTATGCTGATCGATCCGCTTGCCATGGCTGCCGAGGAGCGCCATGTATGCGAAGCGGGGGTGCAGGATGCCTTCCTGCGCACCGCCATCGACGAGCGCGCGCTGGTCATCACCCCATTTCAGCGCGCGGTCAACCGCCTGTCGGAGATTGCACGCGGCGCTGCGCGGCATGGCAGTTGCGGCATGGGCATTGGCGAAACGATGGTGGATGCACTGAGCCACGGTGCACACATGCTCAGAGCAATCGACCTGAAAACACCTCGACGATTGAGAGCAAAACTCAGATTTGCCCAGGAGGTCAATCGCGCAAAACTGGTGCGGCTGCGACCTGTCCTGCCCGACGCGCCAGCAGTGTTCGACGAGATCGCCTGGCTCGAAGACGCTGAGGCCATCGAATGGCTCGTCGGCGCCTACAGCGATCTGGCGCCTCAGCTGCGGATCGTTGGCGAAGAGTATCTGGCGAGATTGTTACAACAACCAGGAACGGTCATCTTCGAAGGAGCGCAGGGAGTGCTGCTCGACGAGTGGCGCGGGTTTCACCCCCATACAACCTGGAGCGCCACAACACTGACGAACGCCGATCAGCTACTGGCGGACGCCGGGTTCAATGGGTCGATCTGCCGGATCGGCATTACCCGCGCTTACGCCACCCGTCATGGCGCCGGGCCGTTCGTCACTGAGGACGCCTTCCTGACAACCACCCTGACAGACCCCTGCAATCGACATCACCCGTGGCAGGGAGGCTTCCGCGTCGGCTGGCTCGATCTCGTGATGCTGCGCTATGCGTGCGAGGTCGTCGGTTCACTCGACATGCTCGCTGTCACATGTCTGGATCGTCTGGCAGAGCTGCCCTCGTTGCAGATCTGCCGTCGCTATCGCTGCAACGATGCGTTGATCGAGCGCATCGTCCCTGCGCCTGCACTGTCGCTGGAGTATCAGGAGGGCATCACGCACACTCTGGGGCAGTGTCGTCCGTTGCTCGAACCGATCGCTGATGTTGATGCGCTGCTGGCTTTACTGGAGCACGATCTCGCCATCCCGGTTGGTATCACCTCCTGGGGAGCGACAGCTGATGAGAAGCGGATAATGGCAACGGCGAGCAGCACGTGGATGGAACAGCGCCATCACCTGTGATCGGCGGCAGTGGAGAGCAGGACGGAAGGGTGACAGGCAATTCATCGACGTGAGTTCCGACGGAGACGAGCGCATCTTGCGAGAACGCTCACAGATGGCGCGTTTCCGCGAGCAACTCCTTCTTCAATTCTTCCAGGCTCTTGATTGCCCGGTCGGCGTTGCGACGAAGCAGATCATACGTCTCGACCGAAGCGTCGCCTCGCAATTGCCCCTGAACGATCATATCGGCCGCCAGCACCAGCACCGTCAGGCACTGAATAAGTTCCGTCGCCGCTGGCGATCCGGTCAGACGATACTCACGCAGGCGATGGAGTGCATCTTCCGCCTGGCGCGCATTCGGTTGCAGCCAGATGAGAAACGACTGCGATGCCATGCTGTCTGTTCGTCCCTGCACCATGATATCGGCGGCGCTGGCGAGCACGGTCAGCGATTTACTGAGCTGGCGCACGGTCGCCTGGAGCGATGCGCGTCTGTGACCGCCCTTGTGCATATCAGGAGACGCTGCCTGTGTGCGGGTCAAAACCACAGGCAACGATGGAGCCGGCTCAATCATGACTTTATTCCTCCATTGGCTGGATGGTCCCAACGTGGACTCTCCGGCATCATTCCGGGGATGCTCAACATCCATGACGAAAACCAGAGATACATAAACAAATTGTCATTTCCACCGGAAGTAATTATACCGTTTGACAACCAGTATAAGCAACGCGCCATGAGTCCTGATGTCGGGCAGTACTTACGCCAATATGTCGTAGGTGCATCGGGGATGCCACCTTTGGTACAATGATGCCTGGTGCAGACCAGGGACGAGGGAGAACGCAATGAAAAAAGCGCTGGTGCTTTCAGGCGGAGGCGGTCGCGGCGCCTACCACATCGGAGTGATCGAAGCGCTCGTTGAACGCGGCTGGATGCAGGACGGCAAAGGACCTGACATTCTCGCCGGCACGTCAATCGGCGCAATCAACGCAGCAGCGCTGGCGTCGGGGCTCACTGTCGCCGAACTGAAAGCGCGCTGGCTCGACATGCACACCGAGGATGTCCATCGATTGTCAACCGATCTGCCGGCAGTCAGCCGTCCCCTCATTCGCTTCTTGATGCACAGCGTACTGACCTCGGAGGCGCATGGCGGCTCACCTGCAACATTGCTGCCGGAGGAGCGCAAGATGAGCGCCGAAGGATTTCTCGAGCGCATCAGCAACGTCTTTCGCAGCCGGCCGTTTCGCAGCCTGCTCGATACCACTCCCTGGCGTCATACGCTGAGCCGCTGGATGGACTTCGACCGGATCAACGCGCCGGATTCTCCTGCGCTCCTGCTCACCGCCACCGATCTGCAATCCGGCAACCTGCGGGTCTTCTGCAACCGACCGCTGCGCGACCATCCAGCCGACACGATTACCATCGACCATCTTATGGCATCTTCGAGCATTCCAACCATCTATCCCTGGACGGAGATCGATGGTCGCAAATACTGGGACGGTGCAGTACTGGCAAATACGCCCCTGGGACCCGTCATCGATCTTGCCGCAGGTGAGGATGTTGATATTGTGGTCGTCATGATGACGCCGTGGGATGCCACACCGGAAGCGATGCGCCAGCAATTACAGGAGGTTCCGCAAGACCTCGTACAGGCTTTGTCGCTGACGCTCGATTGGGCGTTACTGGCATCGTATCGCGCCGCCATTAAAATGCTGCATGCGTACAACCGGCTGGCGGAAGCGGCGCATAAACTGGAACTCGCCGCACAACAGACCGGCAACCCGGAACTGCGCATCGAGGGGGTCATTCCGCGCATCATTGCCACACCGCTGGTTATTGCGCCGCAACAACTGATGCCGCTGGAGTGGATCATCGACTATGAAGAACACAACCATCGGACGTTGTTCGAGATGGGGCGCAACGACGCACTGCGCGCGTTCGACAGGCGTCTGCTCGACCATCTGCTTGTTCAGCCATGATTGACCTGCACATCCATACCTGTGCCACGCCTCATCATGCAACCTGGACGCCAGAGACGCTGACGGCGGAAGCGGCGCACGCCGGGTTGCGCGTGATCGCTGTCACCGACCACAACACCACTGCCAGTGTGCGCGCCACGCAGGAAGCAGGTGCGCACTACGGAGTACAGGTGATTTCCGGGGTCGAGATCGACAGCGGATTCCCTGCCGGTCGTTCCGACGATCAGTTGCCATTCAAACTCTGGCATGTGCTCGTGTATGGCGTCGACCCCGATGCACCGCAATTGCAGGCGCTCTGCCGCGCGGTGGAAGAGCGTAATCGGGCGGATGCCGAGGCGTTGCTCCATCGCCTGATCGATGCCGGGTTTCGTCTGGTCGGCATCGATGCCCTCGAACGTCCGCCGAACGTCGCCGACATCGGCGTGGCGCTTGGCAGGTCGAATGACCTGCCAGATCGCTTGCCCGAAGACGACGACGAAAGTGCGGGAATGCGCTATATTCTGACGCGACTACCCGGCGCCTATCGTCCTCCTGCCGTAGATGACGTCATTACCGTCGCGCACGCTGCGGGAGGCGTGGCGGTGCTGGCGCATCCGGGGCGATCGAAAGGGGTGTATGCCATACCGGCGACAGCGGAGGACATCGCTGCGATGGCAGCCGCAGGACTGGATGGCATCGAAGTGTATTATCCAGCCCATCGTCCCGATCAGGTGGCGATGTATCAGCACCTGGCGCACCGGTACGAATTACTGATCACAGGAGGCTCTGACTCGCACCATCCGCACCAGCCACTCGCACAGTGGCCCGAGTCGTGGTGCCGCGCATTTCTATCACGGGTCGGAGGTAGAGACTAGGACGACGACGATACATCGCTTGATGATCGCACCACACAGGCACGATGTCCACAAAGCCCACGCTTGTGGATCTCACTTTGTCGAGTCCGTTGCACCTTCCCAGGCAACGGTTCACGATTGCAGGTTCGGGGGCAGATCCCAAGATCACGCATTAGCGGGAGGACGTTCGCACGCGCCACGCGACGTCGCTCCACTCCCGCCAGCCCGCGCAGCCGGGCTTCGCCCTGCCAGCCGAGGACTTTCGCCCCACGGCGGTTATGGCGGTTATATGGTCTTCCTTTCCCGCCAGCCCGCACAGCCGGGCTTCGCCCTGCCAGCCGAGGGCTTTCGCCCCACGGCAGCAGCCGGGCTTCTCCCTGCCAGCCAAGGGCTTATGGTTTTTCAGGAAATAATACCGATTGGAATTGAACAAGCCGCATGCGCGCGCTCATCAGAGCGCATCACAACGCCATCGCAGCAATCTCCAATCCAAAATCTACAATCTAAAATGGTATAATCCCCGCCAGCCCGCGCAGCCGGGCTTCGCCCTGCCAGCCGAGGGCTTTCGCCCCACGGCAGCAGCCGGGCTGCACCGCGCCAGCCCGCGCAGGCGGGCTTCGCCCTGCTAGCCGAGGGCTTGTGGTTTTTCAGGAAATAATCCCCGCCAGCCCGCGCAGGCGGGCTTTGCCCTGGTAGCCGAGGGCTTTAGCCCGACGGCATCAGGCGCATACCGGATTTGTTTCTAAAAACCATCAGCCCCATAGCAACCACACAGGCTTTGCCCTGCCAGCCAAGGGCTTATGTAACCAATAACCAATCCCTTCCGGTCTATCCTGGCTGGCGCTTAAAACCGCGCCTGAGTGGCGCCGGCGCGCCAGGCGTCGGCCTGCGCCGACGCTGTTCCCCTTCGGAACGCGACGTTCGCCGCTGGTACCCATACCGAACTCAATGTTGAAAGTTCATCAGCCTCACAGCATCCGGACGGATACCGGATGCATTTCTGAAAGACCATATGACGCAGCAGACATCCATACCTCCGGAAAACCAACCCTCGCGGGCGCCCGCTCGCTGCATTACGAAGCGATTACGATTAGTGACATGCGCTCAGACCGACGTAAAAATGTGGTAGAATAGCAGTATCAATACTGCTCATTCCGGCGTTTCCTTTCATGGAACAAGGATATTCGCCTGACAACCGCGACTTCTAAGCGCCTGAATCTCGCAGGATGCCGACAAACCGCCCCTTCGATATGTGCTGTGCGCTGCTCAGGAAGCGGTTTTTCGGATAGGCGTCAGGGCGCATCACAGGCGGAAAGTCATACTGGTCATGCACATTCGCAGCAAGGTGATCGCTCATGACTCCAGGGTTTGCAAAACAGTGGAGGCGTTTGTATGTCTCAGACGACAGAACAGTCGCATAACGGTCACACTAGTGATACGGTCTTAATCGTCGAAGATGATGCAGCAACCCGACGTCTGTACAAGTTTCTGTTGTCGAATGGCGGTTACCTCGTTCTGGAAGCTGAAGATGGCATGGCGGCAGTCGAAGTGTTACAGCGCCATCATTGCGACCTGGTCATCACCGACATGAATATGCCGCGCATGGATGGGCTCGATCTCATCAGAGCCATCCGGAAGGATTTTGGCGACATTCACATCATCCTCATCACCGCATTCGGCACGCCCGACACCCAGAAGCAGGCGATGCGTCTCGGCGCCAACGATTACCTTGCCAAACCGTTCGACTTCGATGAACTCGAACGGCGGGTCCGCGCGTATTTCCAGAACCGTCAGCGCCCTTCCGCACCGTAATCGCCCCCGCGCCCTTTCCACGATATTGCCGGCCGCGCGCCTCTTATCCCTCCATACGCGGAGGGAAAGGGGAGCGGCTTGTTGTTCGTCCACAGATGATGTGTTCCGAGAACTGCGGGTGGCTGTTCACGATCAGATTCGTGAGATGTTCGATCACAGAACGGCACGCCAGTTTCACGTGAACACGCTGCGCGTAGCGGTGCGTCGAAGGGCGCCAGGATACCGTGCGCGACTATCTCTAACACTACAACGAGATTTCGTATCTCCGACACAGGCACGTATTCAGACGTATCGCGCCTGTGGTGTTTGTGCGTCAGCGGCGCGGCGTCGTGTGACGCGCGCGAAAGCATCTCGCCGCCGATGCGTGATCGCGGGGGCTTTCCCCGATGGCGAACGGTCACCCGCACCGGCGCCACGGGCGCGAAAACGTGAGACTCGGAAGCGTGGCCTGTGTGGACGTCGTGTCTTTGTGGTGCGATCATCACGCGATGTCTCGTTGACGTACTAATCTCACATGGCATCACTGCCCCAGACACACCTCAAACTGCCAGTCAGGTGATCCTGCTACCATGGTACGTAATGGAAACGACCTCGCACTATAATACACTTTGGTCTGCTAACCAAGATGATAAGACGAGGCAGGTATGAGTCAATCTCTTTCAAGTTGCACCGATCCTGTATGTGTGCTCGTTGTCGAAGATGATCCAATGGTCAACAATTTCTGCACGCGATTGCTGCAGATGAAAAGGTATACTGTCAAAACGGCTTTCAACGGACGGGAAGCATTGACTGCCCTGGAGAAGCATCACTTCGATCTGGTGCTGACCGACCTGCAAATGCCCGAAATGGATGGCATGGCGTTATTACGAGAAATACGCAACCATCACTATGATGTCGATACAATTATGTTTACCGCATACGCAACGGTCGATACAGCGCGCGAAGCGTTGAAACTGGGCGCTTTCGACTACCTTACCAAACCGTTCAGCGTCGATGAACTCGAACGCACGGTGTGTCGCGCGGTCGAATGGCGGCGAGCGCGCCAGGAGCGGCAACGCCTCTCTGAAGTGGTCGCACTGTATGAGATCAGTCAGACCTTCACCAGTACGCTCGATACCGAAACTGCAGTGCACAAAATCGTCGAATTGCTCTGGCGACGCTTTTCACCGGCAGCGCTTTCTCTCTCCCTCGTCCATCCCGAAGACCACGAACTCGAACTGCTCGCCTACCACGGAGCGCCACCCTCTCAAACCCCTCTGCGCGCGGGAGGGCAGGGGGAGGAGGCGGCAGTCGGCGTTCGCGTTCCACTCCGGCAGGGCGTCGGCTATGATGACCTCGCCGAAGAACACGCTCAACTGATCGCATATCGAGATGTGGTCGATCCCGCCCACCTGGCACGCTTCGTCTTGCGAACGAACGATCGACCGGTTGGTGTCCTCGACCTGATCCGCTCACCCGATCAACCGGCATTCGACAGCAATGATCGCACGCTTCTGACTATCTGCGCATCGCAGATTGCAGCGTCGCTTGATAATAGCCGACTCTATCGCCAGTTGAAACACCAGAACCTCGAAACGATCGCTGCACTGGCCGCTTCAATCGACGCACGTGATCCGTACACTGCCGGGCATTCGCTGCAGGTGATGCGATATGCCGTGCGCCTCGGCGAAGTCGTCGGTCTGGAACGCGACCGTATTGAGGCGCTGCGCTACGGCGGGTTGCTCCACGACATCGGCAAGATCGGCGTACCGGACGCCATTCTGCTGAAGCCGGCGCGTCTGACGCCTGAAGAGATAGAGACAATGCGCGCCCACACGGTGATCGGCGTCGAGATTGTGCGCGGCATCAAGGCGCTGCGCGCTGTGCTGCCCATCATCCGCCATCACCACGAACGCATCGATGGCGCAGGATACCCCGATAAACTGTCTGGCGACCAGATTCCCCTCGAAGCGCGCATTATGGCGATTGCCGATGCCTACGACACCATGACATCAGACCGCGCATACCGACGCGCGATGGGGCAGGAGGAGGCGATTGCCGAACTTCTCCGCGGACGCGGCACACAGTGGGACGCCGACCTGATTGATCAGTTCATCAATCTGGTTCAGGTCGAAGGGCAAACGCTACGCCCGCCAGATGCGCGCGTTGCACAGGCGTCACTTGAACATGCAACAGCAGTGCACATTCCTCAGATCGTGCTGCCGCAGTTCTCTTGACAAACATCACGCTTGTCGGTACCATAAATGGTGAACGCATCGGTTTCACAGGCAGGCATCGTTTGTCGCTCTCCGCATATGCCCGGCTCTGCCTGCACTGTGTTTCTGAGCCCGCTGGTCTGCCCGACTCCGAAGTCTCTTGGTGCAACGAAAGGATCGGTTCAGTGAAGATTTCCGGCAGCTACACGATTGACGCGCCGCGAGACGTCGTGTGGGAAGCGCTGAACGATATCGATGTGCTGGCGCGAGTCGTTCCCGGATGTGAACGTCTCGAGCAGATTGGCGACAATGAATACGAAGGGACGATCAAGATCGGCATTCAGGCGATCCGCGGCGTTTACAACGGGCGCATCCGCATCGAAGATATCGATCCGCCAAACCATTACAAACTGATCGCCAGCGGCAAAAGCGCCAACGGCGTGGTCGATGGCTTTGGCGCCGTCGATCTGGTGAGCCAGGATGGTAAAACCTTGCTCATGTACAGTGGTGAGGCGCAGGTTGGCGGAACGCTGGCCAGCGTTGGTCAACGCCTGATCGAAGGCGCCTCGCGCCAGCTGATCAATCAGTCGCTCAAGGCGCTCGCCGAGCAGGTTGCCGCCCGCGCCGCCGCACCGGTTGCAGTGGCTGAAACTCCTGCCGCGCCTGTTAGCGCCGAAGCGCCGTCGGCGCCAGCGCCTCCCACGCCGGAACGGCGGACTGTGGTGGTGCCTCCCGAAGAACAGTTACGTCCTGAGTCAGTTATCTTCGGCATTGTCAACGACTTCATCGCCGAACGTCCCTGGGCGCCCTGGATTGTGGTCGCCTTCCTGATTGGCTACATTCTCGGTCGGACACGCAGTCGCCGAGAACGCTAGCATATCTCCCCTGTTCCGTTTATCCGCTGCTCGATGAGGAGGTGTCAACAGTGACAACGATCACGGTTACGATCAATGGTCAGTCGCACACCAGCGATGTCGAGCCACGCACGTTGCTCGTCCATTATCTGCGCGAGCACCTGAACCTGACCGGTACGCATATCGGCTGCGATACCAGTCAGTGCGGCGCGTGCGTGGTGCTGGTCGATGGTGTCAGCGTCAAGTCGTGCACGATGCTTGCTGTGCAGGCTGATGGCGCACACGTCCTGACCATCGAAGGTCTGGCGCAGAATGGGCAACTGCATCCGCTGCAGGAAGGGTTCTGGGAGTGCCACGGCTTGCAGTGCGGCTACTGCACACCGGGCATGATCATGGCTGCTTACGACCTGCTTCAGCAAAACCCAAACCCGACCGACGACGACGTGCGTCACGGGCTCGAAGGGAACCTCTGCCGCTGCACCGGTTATCACAACATTGTGCGCGCTGTGCAGTACGCCGCGGCAAAAATGCGCGGCGAAGAAGTGACGGCGTAAATCGCTCATCCGGGATAGAGAAGAACCGCACCTGTCGTTCGACTTCTGGGTTTCTCCGCACTAGAAGGGAATAGCTACAGCGATGACTGCTGAAACAACGCCGGCAAAACTGGTGGGTCAGGCGATCAAGCGCCGCGAAGACCCGCAATTGATTACAGGACAGGGCAGTTTCCTCGACGATATCAAACTCCCGGGGATGACGCATGCGTGCGTGCTGCGCAGCCCCTATGCCCACGCCAGGATCAAGTCGATCGATACGAGCAGGGCAAAAGCGCATCCCGGCGTCGTTGCCGTGTTTACCGGCGAAGATATGCTCGATCTCAATCCGCTGCCATGCGCATGGCAGGCGGGTCGCGTGAAGAACAATGTCAATACGCCGCGGGTGCTGGCAGTTGGTGAGGTGCACTTCGCGGGCGATCCGGTTGCGCTGGTGATTGCCGAGGATCGCTACATTGCGCGCGATGCCTGCGACCTGATCGAGGTCGAGTATGAACCGTTGCCGGTGGTGGTGGACGCAAAGAAAGCCACCGAACCGGGGGCGCCGCAACTCCACGAGAATGCACCAAATAATATTGTGATGGAATGGGACGCAGGCGACAAGGCAAAAGCCGATGCTGCGATCGCGGCTGCCGAGGTGGTCGTTCACGAGCAGATTATCAACCAGCGCCTCATTCCCACACCGATGGAAACCCGTGGCGCCATTGCGCGTTACGAGTCGGCAACCGGCGAGTTCACCCTCTGGACGACCTCGCAGGCGCCGCACGTGATGCGCCTGCTGCTGACGGCGTTCGTGTTCGGCATCCCTGAAACGAAACTGCGCGTCATCTCGCCAAATGTTGGCGGCGGCTTCGGGCAGAAGATTTTCTGCTACAACGATATGGCGTTCACCATGTGGGCTGCACGCAAGATCGGTCGCCCGGTTAAGTTCGTCGAAGACCGCAGCGAGAACTACAAGTACTCGACCCACGGGCGCGACCATATTACCGACGTTGAGATCGCCGGCAACCGCGATGGTACGATTACCGGGTTGCGCGTCACGACCTATGCCAACCTCGGAGCGTATCTCAGCACGATCGCGCCTGGCATCCCGACAACCCTCTACGGTCGGATCATCACCGGCGTCTATCGCATTCCTGCCGCTTATGTCAAAGTGTACGGCGTCTATACCAATACGGCGATGGTCGATGCCTACCGCGGCGCCGGTCGCCCCGAAGCATCGTATCTGATCGAACGCATGGTTGACCGCTTCGCCGCCGAGATCGGCATGGACCCGGCGGAGGTGCGGCGCAAGAACTTCATTCCTCCCGATGCGTTCCCCTACGACAATGGTCTCGGTCTGCTGCCATACGACAGCGGCAACTACGAAGCAGCGCTCAACAAGGCGCTCGAGATCGTCGGGTACGCCGACTTCCGCAAAGAACAGGAAGAGGCGCGCAAGCAGGGCAGGTATCTGGGGCTTGGTCTCAGTTCGTATGTCGAAATCTGCGGTGTTGCGCCAAGTAAGTGGATCGGGCTCCCCGGCGAAGGGTGGGGCGCCGGTCTGTGGGAGAGCGCCAATGTCCGCATCCATCTGACCGGCAAGGTTGTTGTGACCACCGGCTCACTCCCGCACGGGCAGGGCGTCGAGACCACCTTCGCTCAAATCGTTGCCGATGAACTTGGCGTCCCTTACGAGGATGTGGTCATCGAGCACTCCGACACAGCGGGCACGCCGTTCGGCTACGGCACTTATGGATCGCGCTCGCTGGCAGTTGGCGGCACAGCCGTCTATCGCAGCGTGGCGAAGATCAAGGAGAAGGCAAAGAAACTCGCCGCACACATGCTCGAAGCCAACCCGGACGACATGGTGTACGAAAATGGGCGCGTTTACGTCAAGGGGTCGCCCGATCGCGCCAAGACGCTGGCAGAGATTGCGCTCCAGGCATCGGTGGCATACGACCTGCCGGAAGGCATGGAACCGTTCCTCGACGAAACGAGCTACTACGATCCGCCGAACTGCACTTTCCCCTTCGGCACGCATATCGCCATCGTCGAGGTGGACCCCGACACCGGCATTGTGGACCTGAAGCGCTATGTGGCGGTCGACGACTGCGGCAACGTCATCAACCCGTTGATCGTCGATGGACAAATCCACGGCGGCATTGCCCAGGGGGTGGCGCAGGCGCTCTATGAACGCGCCGTGTACGACGAGAACGGACAACTGATCAGCGGCACGCTCATGGACTACGCGGTCCCGGCAGCACATATGCTGCCGCCATTCGAGACCGATCGCACTGTCACACCCAGTCCGGTCAATCCGATGGGAGTCAAGGGCGCCGGTGAAGCGGGGACGATTGCCAGCGCGCAGGCGGTGATGAACGCGGTCATCGACGCACTCTCTCCGTTCGGCGTGCGGCATATGCAGATGCCGGCGACCCCTGAGAATGTGTGGAAGGCGATCCGTTCGGCGCAGGCGGCTTCCTGAGAATTGTCGCAGCGCGTCCGGTGCATGGCATCGGGCGCGCTCATCTGGAATTGAGGAGTATCTCGATGATACCGGCTTCCTTTCAGTATTATGCGCCCAAAACGGTCAATGAGGCAATCGGGTTGCTCCAGCAGCATGGCGACGACGCCAAACTTCTGGCAGGCGGTCATTCGCTGCTCCCGGCGCTGAAACTGCGCCTGGCGCAACCCGCAGTGTTGATCGATATCAGTCGCGTCTCGGAACTGAAGGGTATCACAGCCAACGGCGATCGTCTGGTGATCGGCGCAGGCGCCACTTACCACGAAGTTGCAACCAGCGAGGCAGTGCGTTCCGGTTGCCCGGTCCTAGCGGAATGCGTCGGTCAGATTGGTGATATCCAGGTGCGCAACCGCGGCACAATCGGCGGCTCGCTGGCGCATGCCGATCCCGCTGCCGATCTTCCTGCCGTCGCACTGGCGCTGGGCGCGACGATCAATGTCGTTGGTTCGAGCGGCACACGCAGCATCGCCGCTGACGATATGTTCGTAGCGATGCTGACCACGGCGCTTTCGACGGATGAAGTCATCACCTCGGTCACTTTCCCGATTCTGGGGAAGGGCGAAGGTGCGGCATATGCCAAACTGCGCCATCCGGCATCACGCTATGCCATCGTCGGGGTGGCGGCGTATGTCAAACTCGATGGCGGAACTGTTACCGCCTGCCGTATTGGGGTCACCGGCGCCGGTTCGGTGGCAGTGCGTCAGCCGGCCGCCGAGTCCGCACTCGTCGGCACATCCGGCGATGATGCAGCGGTAGTAGCCGCAGCAAACGCCGCTGGCGACGGGGTCGATTACCTGGGTGACATCCACGCCTCTGCAGAGTACCGCCAGGCCATGGTTAAGGTCTACACTCGCCGCGCTCTGACCGAAGCGCTGCACCGCAGCAGAGGTTAGAAAGCCCGCTGCGCGTCCTGACGCACAGGCATAGCCGCCCTCTGTGCACCCCTGTGCCTGTGCGTCCATCCTGGATACGCCATACCTCCAAACGATCTTCGCATTGCTCATCACCTGTATCGGATGATGGTCGAAGCCTCTTTTGTACTCCGGTTGCAGTTCGCGTCGCGCGGCGGTTGGCAGGCGCGCCGTGAGCCTGAGATCGGGCGTAGTCATGCACGTGTCCTGGCGACCTTCGACGCACTGCTGCGTGCAGCGTGTTCACGTGAAACCGGTCTGAGAGGAATGGCGGGAAGAGTACTCCCTGTTTTAATAGTAAAATCAGGGAATTGCATTCACTTCGAGAATTACCTGGATTTCGTCCTGCCGTAGAACATGCAGCATGCCGGATACACACTGACGGTGCGTCCGTAGTGGCGTGAGTCATTCATAGTCTTCATAACCCTTGCCTCTCTCTCCATCCCATGCTATGCTACAAGAAAGATTACTTAACAAAGTCACTCGACTATGCGCATCTCCAGCAAAGGCGAATACGGTTTGCGCGCGCTGCTCGACCTGGCGCAGCGCGTCGGCGAAGGACCCATTCAGAGCCACGAGATTCATCTCCGTCAGGGAATCGATGAGAACTACCTCAACCAGATCCTGATCCTGCTGCGGCGCGCCGGCTTGATCGAAAGCGTTCGAGGACCGCAGGGCGGGCACCGGCTGGCGCGTCCCCCGTCGCAGATCACGGTGCTCGATGCGCTGCTGGCGCTCGAAGGTCCGCTCCTGGCATTCGATAGCGGAAGAGACACCCCAACCCCCACCGAGCCGCTGGATCGGGAACTGGTGCGCGAGGTGTGGGATGGGGCGCGTGAGATTCTGGAGCGCTACCTGGCAGGGATCACGCTGGAAGATCTCTGCCAGCGTAAAGCGCAGCGCTCTGGAAATGTGATGTACTACATCTGATGATCACGAGACCATCAGTCCCTGCGCTTCGAGCCAGAAGCGCCCCCACGACATCACCCCCAGCATGATAGCGGTCAACACCAGCGCGACGGTTGCCGGTCGCGCCAGTTCGACGACGCGCACCACCCGGCCTTCGTAGTTCATCGCCAGCGCGACGATCAGCAGGTTGACCGCGAACAAAATGCCGACAATGCCGGTCCAGGCGACGATCGCGATGGGCCAGTAGGTAATAGCGACATTGCCGTAGATCGCAGCATGCACCAGCAACCCGAGCAGGAGCGCGCCGCCAAGTTCACGCCAGTTGCCGATCACCCGCTGTTCCATGTCCGGGTCGCGCCGCAGCGAAAGGTTCAGGATCAACAGCATGGCGACCGCTATTGCCGTGCCCATGCCAATGCCGGTGAGGGTGCGCAATTCGTTACGCGGCGTGTAGAGGTGCGGCAGGAAGAGATCGACGAACAACGAGTTGAAGCCATCCACAGCCATAATCACAACCAGCGCAACCAGTGCAACCACAATCGCGGGCGGCGGCAGTTTTGCGGCGCGCTCGCGACCGAGCAGCCAGAGGTAGATGAACGTCAGCAGAAAGCCGCTGTAGATGCCGGTGTTGCGCGCGCAGAGCGGGAGTTGTTCGCCCCCTAACGAAACATTGTGCACCTGTGCACAGACGCCGTGAACCGCAGCGTACATCTTCCAGTTCAGCGGCGTTCCGGGCCAGAAGAGCATCCCCGCCAGGATCGCGCCAAGCAGGCCGATAAAGGCGAAGCGCCAGGGAATGTCGCGTCCGCTGCGCTCCCGTTCCTTACGCGCGGCGATCTCGCGGCGCGCCAGTTCGATGATTTCCTCGCTCGATCGTTCCATATCGCCTCGCATCAGCGCAGCCGATCGACCTGCTCCTGCATCATGTCGAAGGTCATAATGCCGAGTTGCCGGTAGCCAATCGTGCCGTCGCTGTTGATGAAATAGCTGATCGGAATATTCTTCGCACCATACCGTTCGGCAATATCGCCGTCAGGATTGGCGATGAGGGTAAACGTCAGATTGCGTTCCTGCGCGAACGGAATGATGACCTCAGGCAACTCGAGACGGTTCACGCCGAGCACCACAACATCGCTCCGTTCGTCGAGACGTTGCAGGTCGGGCATTTCTTCCTCGCACGGCGCACACCACGTCGCCCAGAAATTGACCACGACTTTCGAGCCGCGCAAATCGCTGAGACGGCGCGTCTCACCGCCGGCGAAGGTGAACGTAAAATCTGGCGCAACCTCGCCTGGAACAGGCACGCCGCCGCCACGATCCACCATCCGCGACTCAACTGCCACGCCTGGTGGAATGTCGATCAGCGCGGCGCTGTCAGACAGTGACCCGACGCGTTGCCCGGCGCACCCTGCCAGCGCCGCCAGCGCCAGCAGCGCAATGACAGCCAGCCGCCGCATCGATTGCACTCCAGGGTTTTCCAACATCTCACGATGCCTCGTATCTTCCCGACGCTCCAATGTGCTGCACCTGCGCCGGGAGTTCGCGGTCGAGCCGCGGGTAAACGACCAGCAACACCACCAGCGCCGCCAGCGCCCCCGTGATCATCCGCAGCCAGAAGTTGAGCGACCCGACATCATCGCCGCCGCCACGCCAGCCGAGGTTCAGCAGGTCGTTGATCATATGCGATCCTGCATCGAGCGTGATCGGCAACAGCAGGAATGCACCAGAGCGCAGCGATATAGGGCGAACCCGGCGCCGCACGAAGGAGAACAGCACACCGGCGACGAATAACCCGCCGTAAAACGACGTACAGCGATGGCAGAACGCCACCTGGTAGCCGCAAAAACAGAACGAACGCTCAGGCCGCTGATGGCACAACGGAGTGTAGATGCGAAAGATGATCTCACCAGCCAGCGGATGACCATTCGCCTTCAGCCATGGCGACAACCACGGCAACCCTGCATAGATGCCGAGGAGACCATTCGTGATCAGAAGCCAGCGGCGAAACATCCAGGCAACTGCCCGATCAATCCAGGGCATGGCACGAGATGAAGCATCAGTGGTCATAGCAAGTATCATTATACCAGAACGGGTGCAGGGCAGGGGTGAACTGTTTGTAACTTATCCATCACCGCGTAACTTTTCCGGCGAAGATGCTGTTCATATTGTAGAGAGCGATGCAGCACAGCGATACGACCAATGGCGCACGAGGGCGACGGCGGGAGCAATGATGCCGACATCACCCCGCCTTGCAGATGTCATGAATGAAGAGGGGAACAGGCATATGTACATTCTGGTTGCCGATGATGATCTGCCAAATGTCAAACTGACTGCATTTCTTCTCGAAGAGGCAGGTTACAAAGTTATCAAAGCCTACGACGGACCCTCGATCCTGCAATCGGTCGAACAGTACAACCCGGACCTCATTCTGCTCGATGTGATGATGCCGAAGACGAACGGCTTCGATGTGTGCCGGCAGATCCGCCGGACATCGGATGTCCCGATCATTTTCCTCTCCGCTCGTTCGCAACTCCAGGATCGGGTGACAGGGTTGCAGATCGGCGGCGATGATTACCTGGTCAAGCCGTTCGAGCCATCAGAATTGCTGGCGCGCGTGGAAGCGGTGTTGCGGCGGCGCAACAGCGACATGCTCAACCCCTCGACGCGCCTGAGCCAGGGAGATATGACGCTCGACCCGGTCGAGCACAAAGTGTTGTTCGCCGATGGACGGATCATCGAACTGACGCCGCTGGAGTTTCGCCTGCTCTACTACCTGATGAAGAATGCCGGGCGCGTATTGAATACCAGCCAGATCCTGAACAAAGTCTGGGGCTACGATTATGAAGGCGAAAGCAATCTGGTAGCAGTCTACATCCGTCGCCTGCGCACCAAGATCGAGCGCGACCCTGAACACCCGCGGCACGTATTAACAGTGCGGAATCTGGGATACAAGTTCGAGGCGTAGATCGTTGCACCACGTTGCGTGCGTGTTCACCCGTATTGTGAGGAAGCAGCTATGATCGCTGGAGATGCTCTGACCCGACAGTTGCCCTACTGGCTGGTTGAACGCCGCGAACATCTCGTCCATCTGTTTGCACCCGTTCCGGCACTGGCGCTGGTTTTGTGGCTATCGCTTGTTGCACTTCCCGGCATGCTCTGGATGGCGCTGGTCGGGTATGCATCGATCCATCTGCTGTTGCTCTGGATGATGTATAACCGTCCCACCAGCGCTGCTGCACGATGGCCCCACATTGATCGGGCGGCGATCCTGGTCGATGCACTGCTGAGCATCTTCGCGATTGGCGTCGCCACTTCGCTGCTGCATTTTCTGCCGGTGTATACGCTCATTGCATGGCGTGCCGTCGCCGGGTATCGTCGCAACCAGGCGACAACGGTAACTCTGTTCGTGCTGGGACCAATCTTCCTGTTCCAGTTGCTGTTGAACCGCGCGGGCAACGCGGCGCTGGCGCCAGATGAGCAATGGGGCGCTGTCGGTATTCTGACGGGGAGTCTGGGATGTGGCATCGCTGCGATCATGGCGAATGTGCGGCAGAAGGCGTCGATCCATCAATTGCGGAGCGAATTGCAACGTGAGCGAAATACGCGCGAAGCGCGCGTTGAGGAACTCGAACACCTGGCGAATGAACTGCGCATGCGGATGCGTGAACGCCACGCGCTCGAAGAAGGGTTGCGCGCCATTACCAGCACCCTCAGTCTCGACGATGTGCTGGAGCAGATTCTGGACAGCACCGTACAGACGTTTGGCGGCGAACGCACCCATGCGGTCGTCCTGACGCTGCAGATTGACGGTTCGCTGGATAACCGCATGTATGCGCGCGACAGGCAGATCCAGGCACAGTGGGTCGAACCGCTCATCCGCCGTGTCATGCGCCATCAGACGCCAGCCGTGATCGCCGACTCGGCGCTCGACCCTGACCTCGGCGAGATCAGCAGGACTGGGCTGCGTTCGATCATCTGTGTGCCGCTCTTCGTGGGCGATGGTCCGCCGCGTGGCGCGCTCACTGTGGTGAGTGCGACGTTCGCAGCATTCTCCAGCAGCGATGCACGCCATCTCTCGGCATTCGCCGCACAGGCCGGCATTGCGATTGGCAACGCTGAGCTGCACAGCCGGCTGCGACGCCAGCAGCACCTGCTCCAGGCCGTGCTCCGCGACATCAATGACGGTCTGGTCGTGCTCGATGCCGAGAACAATGTCGTGCTGGCCAATCCGATCGGGAAGGCGCTCCTCGAGGACACATCGGCGCCACAGCCCTGGCTGGAACGCATGCGCGAACTGGCGAGCCGCCTTTCTGACGATGGACGTCCGGTCGCAGCACCCGAATGGATCGTCGGCGATCCAGAGTGTGAAGAGGGATGCACCGTCTACCAGGCAGTCGCGTCACGGGTGCGCACCAACGATGACCTGCCCGATCTGACAGCGATTGTGCTGCACGACATCACCGATCACAAAGCGGAAGAACGCGCGCGTATGGATTTTATCTCGATGGTGTCGCACGAACTGCGTAATCCGCTCCATACGCTCAACGGCTTCGTCAAACTGGTGCTGCAGGGACGCGCAGGTCCGTTGACGCCGCTACAGCAGGATTTCCTGTCCATGGCGGATGAACAGATCGAACAGCTGAGCGGGCGCGTGTCCGAATTGCTGGAATATAACCGCTTCAAAGCCGGACGCCTGACGTTGCACCCTGAGGTCGGCGATCTCTCACTGCTCATTGCAGGGACGGTGAATCGGTTGAGTCTGCAGGCTGAACAGCAACAACTGTCACTCATCAACGAAACGCCAAGTCTGCCATTGTGCCAGTTCGATAACCAGCGCATTGGGCAGGTGTTGACCAATCTGATCGAAAATGCGATCAAGGCGACGCCGGCCGGCGGCGTCATCAAGGTATCCGCCGACGTGCACGATCAGGAAGTGCGCGTGCGTGTTTCCGATACAGGCGTGGGCATTCCATCAAGCGAACTGGGCAAGATCTTTCAACGCTTTTACCAGGTCGCAAAACATCGCCGCGCCCACGGAACCAATATGGGGCTGGGTCTGGCAATCTGCCAGCAAATCGTCGAAGGTCATGGCGGACGAATCTGGGTCGAGAGCGAAGAAGGCGTCGGGACGACATTTACGTTCACGCTGCCGCTGGCGGTCGAGTAATGTCCTGTCGGGTAAGTTACATTTCTTTTACCGGTAAAAGCCGGGTTTTCATTTCCTCCTCAGCAACTCCGATTATACTGTGATCGATCTGACAAGCATACGGTCATCGTTAGAGTTCTGTGGTTGAGGAAGTCGTGAAGATCGCGCTGGTTGCCCTCCCCCCTCTAGATGAGTCCCGCACAACGCCGCCCCTGCCGTTGTGCTATCTGGCAGCATTTTTCGAGCAGCAACGCCATATTGTTCGAGTCTATGATCTGGCGCTCCATCACAGCGACTCGCAGTTGAGCCAACTGGAAACCATATGCGCGTTTCGACCACAGATCACCATCGTCGCCGCCGATGACGCCGCAGATGCGGCGGTTCTTGCCGAACGATTGAAAACCACCGGTCTGGTGTTGCCGCTGACGCTGGGAGTGCGCGATCATCTCCCACCATGGCTTGCGTCACGTGCGCTCGCGGAACTCAACCGATTACTGCCCTATACGTCGTCCGATGTCAAGAGTCTGATTGCGTGCGGGCTGCTGGCGCTCGACGAATCGCTCGACAACCTGCCCTTCCCTGCCCGTCATCTGCTGCCGCTCGAACAGTACCCGCTGGTCACGCCAGAGGATGAATTGCGCACACCGGTCTTGATTGGGCGAGTGTCTCAAGATGGCGCTCGCGTGTTTCGCCAACCCGCGCTGCTGGGCGCCGAACTACGGTCTATCGTCCAGGAACACGGCGTGCGTCACGTGATTCTGGACGGTTTGACATTGACCGATGATCATGACTGGCTGTACGCCTTTCTATCGCAGATCTTCCGCATGCACCTGGGCATCCGATGGGAAGGTCGCGTCTCGCATACACACCTGACCCCGAGCCTGATAGAAGCAATGCACCGCTCCGGCTGCGAGGCGCTGACATTCGAGTTTGCAGCGCTTTCGGTCCTTGACGCAAAACGTGAGCGTGATGCGCTGAACGAAGCCGTGCGCCAGGCGCGCGAGTTGGGAATGCGCGTCAATGGACATATTGCCCTCGATCCGCAGTATCCGTCGATCCCGGCGGTCGTCGACCTGTCGGCAACCTTTGCGCTGGATGAAGTGCGCTTTTTTGTGGCGAAGGATGCAGAAGCACTGATCGATAGCGAAGAGTCGGCGGAGGTCGCTGCACTGATCGCGCGCGCCCGCGCACATTATCAGATCAGCCGCAACCGGCAGTATTTCATCGATCGGTTCGGCACTCGCCTCGGCACAATGATCTGGCACGTTGAACGGACAGGGTTGTTCGGTAAATACTGGCGACACAAAATACAACACCATGAATCGCCGTCCGAAATCGCCCTCGAACACGGACAGGGTTAAGGGCAGGATGTTCCACCTGCCCGCTTCCCACTGACAACCTTCAACGGGTTACACTTTCTCATCTGAGGACTGCGAGGTACGAGAACGGGTGGACGCCATTGTCCGGGTGCTTACGCCTGAAGCTGCGCTGGCTGAATTGGGAATAGCGTGACGATACGGTCAAGGATGACCTGATAACCTGACATTTCGCCCAGCAGTGCGAGCTGCGGGTGATTGATACGCCCGGCATGCTTCTGGAAGCGATGAAGCGGGTTAATCTCCGTGCCGCTGTGATCGCCGCCGCTCCTGACGACGCTGCAGCACGAGGGCGATCACTGATGCTGAAGAAGGTGATAGTGGCGCCATCAGAAGAGGCGTCCCTCGCGACGCTGACCAGGGGGCAACCACCTTCAGGTGTGGACTCCCCCGCCCCGCACCACATTGGCGGTGGTATGTTATAATCATGAACACCCCAAAGTTCCACAATGCCTGCAGGAGGAACAGGTATGCCTGTGTTCAAAGATTATGCCGAGCTTCATCAGTGTCTGAGCACATTGTACGATCAGGCGAAGTGCGATGCACGCATTGCGCCAAAGATCCGCGACTCGCACCTCGTGATCCAGTTCCGCTATGAAGACCCGCGCGCAGTGGTGACGATCAATGCTGCGGCGCCGCCAACCCAACCCGGAGCGTACTTCGATGTTCTGTGGGGCGATGATACCGGGTTGAAGCCGGATGTCGAAATGAGCATGAAAGCCGACATTGCCCATCAGTTCTGGCATGGCAAAATCAACCTAATGACAGCGCTGGCGCGACGTCAGATTATTGCAAAGGGTCCGATCCCAAAGATTCTCAAGTTGTTGCCTGCGGTTGAGCCAATGTATGAAATGTATCCGCGTCTGCTGCGCGAGATGGGACGCACCGACCTGGTGCTGACATAGGAGATGGGCGGCAATCCTGGACGGCAGCAGTTCTGCGGGATACGTGTGTCAACGTCTGCTTCTTACGTGTTCGCCGACTCGTGGTCTGTCTGCAGGTTTGGCAAGAACTCCGGCGTTCGGTCGCACGCTTGACGCAAGCCAATGAGCAGTGAAGACATGTACGAACGCGGCGTTGCGGACGCCGAGCGTGGCGAGTTGCACCCGTTCTATTACCAGCATTACTACCACTACCGCCGCGGTTATGATCAGACCCGGCGTCGCATGCGTCGCCCGATCTGGTCGGCTCTGGCAGATAAGCGCCAGGTGGCGCTGATAGGAGGAGCAACGCTTACCATTGCACTGATCATCGTCATTGGCGGCATCTTGCGCAACAGTGAGGAAACAGACACTGCCATCCTCGCAATGCCTGCCACGAACACCGTTGTGGTCGAAACGGCGCGTCCTACCCGCACACCCCTGTTTCCGACCGCCACCCCAGACCCGACACCCGAGCCGGTTGTGCTGATCCTGCGCATCGATGGATTTGCTCAGGTATCGAATACCGAAGGGCGGGCGCTCCGGGGACGTGCAGCGCCAGGGTTAAAAGCGCCGGTACGCGCTTCGTTCGCAGAAGGTGAACGCGTGCGCATCCTGGAGGGACCGGTCACCGCTGATCAGTACATCTGGTGGCGGGTCGAAGGACGGAATGGAACCGGGTGGGCAGCGCAGCAATCGCTCGATGGCGTCGTCTGGCTCATACCGGTAGAGTGAACGATAATGTAGAGGATTTGTATATCGAAGTCGCAACAAATGTCACGCACGTCGCACTTCCAACCCCGGTCAAAACGTCGTATAATCAGAAGTGGCGCTGATTGCAATGGAGGTTTCCTATGAACTGGATTGTCGTAACCTTCATGTTACTGTTCGTGCTGGTTCCGTTTCTCCCCCTGGCGGTGTCGCTGGTGTATACGTGGGTGACGAATCCTGACACCCGCGCTGAGGAATAGGTCGCCGACTCGCTCGTGAGCCTCTGATGGACGCCTGACGTTGCATTCGGATCAGGCCGCATTCAGGTTTTTTATCGACTTAACGCAACCCTGTCAGGGTTGCGTTTTTTCTCTCCCGCGTTCTCATACCATTTTTGATTTTAGATTTTTGATTTTGGAATACTACGCCGCCGCTCGACTGAGCCAGGACGAAGGCTCGCGCCGAAGCCTGCATGGGCTTGAGCGGATTATTTATCTGGCAGACCACGAACTCCGTCGGGGCATAGCGAGCTACTCCCCGGAGTACCCGCGTGTTCCAGAGGAGAACTCCGTCGGGGCACGGCGGCGCCGTGCCCCAACCAGGCATACCCCGCAGGCAGGGGCGAGAACGGATTATTCACAACCATCACCCGCCTGTTAGGGTATATCCGGCTTAGAGCCTATTGCACTGAACTGTATGGACTGCTGAAGCAAGGCTTCAGCAGTCCATAGAGCGAGCGCCAGGGAGAGGTTTCCCGCACCTGCCAGGATATTTTTCCTGCAAAACCTTTGCAAGCTATTGACAATACATCGACATTCGACTATGATACTTGTGTGATGTTTACTGAACAGTCAAGCAAATCAGGAGTCGTATGAAATCGCGTTCGCCAATGCTCTTCATCTTCCTGACCGTCCTGATCGATCTGCTCGGAGTTGGCATTCTATTGCCGCTGCTGCCGTACTATGTCAAAATCGTCGAGCAGTCGAGCATTCCATGGTTAGCAGATAATCGCGCTATTGTGGTGGGGGCGTTGACTGCATCATTTGCCCTGATGCAGTTTTTGTTCGCGCCTGTGTTCGGTGCACTGTCTGATCGCTACGGTCGGCGACCGGTGCTGCTGATCAGTTTGCTGGGCACCGGCATTGCATACATTCTGTTTGGTCTTGCTGAATACCTGTCGTTCCTGGGGGTCGAGACAGTGCTGGCGGTTCTGTTCCTTGCACGCATTCTGAGTGGTATTGCCGGCGCCACGATTCCGACCGCTCAGGCGTACATTGCAGACGTTACCACGCCTGAAAACCGGGCAAAGGGTCTGGGAATGATCGGCGCAGCGTTCGGGCTTGGGTTCATGCTCGGTCCGGCGCTCGGTGGTTTTCTGAGCACCATCAGTCTCGAAACGCCAGCATTTGTTGCGGCTGGTCTGGCGCTGGCCAATGTCCTTTTTGGGTACTTCAACCTGCCGGAGTCGCTGCCGCCTGAACGACGGGTGACCACCCCGGCGCGCGCGATCAATCCATTTTCGCGGGTGAGTGCGCTCCTGCAGCGCCCCAGCATTCAACCTCTCCTGATCGGCATCTTTCTGCTCAACCTGGCATTTGCCGGTCTGCAGAGCAACTTTGCCGTGTTCAGCGATGTCCGTTTCGGCTTCGGTCCGCTCGACAATGCGCTGATCTTTACGCTGGTCGGGTTCCTGGCAGTGCTGATGCAGGGCATTCTGATTCGTCGCCTGGTTCTCGCCTTCGGTGAGGCGCGACTCGCTGTCGCTGGCATGATGCTGATGTCTGTCGGGTTTGTTGCAATTGCTTTTGTGCCCGTCGCATGGATGCTCTTCCCGGTCATCGGCGTCGTGGCAATCGGCAGCGGCATGGCGACGCCATCACTGACCAGTCTGATCTCACGCCGGGTTGCAGCCCATGAGCAGGGATCGACACTCGGCGGCACACAGGCGCTGACCAGCCTGACGATGATTGCCGGTCCGATGTTCGCCGGCTTCACATTCGACAATATCGACACAGGCGCACCATACTATCTGGGGGGCATTCTGATCATGCTGGCGGCGGCAGTCATCGGTTCTGCGCTGGCGCCTGCCCTCAGGCAACCTGTCGAGCAACCGCAGGGAAGCGCTCTTATCGGACGGATGGAGACGGAATAAGCATCTTCGCTGTCTCCTCGATGAAAACAAGCCGGGGATGTGGGCGAAGCACCTGCATACCCGGCGACCCTTTTCATCTCAGTTTCGCCGTCTTCCATCCATTCACGCGCATGCCGCGTACCCTGTGATCAGGAATACCACGATATTTCACGGTATCACAGGATCTGCATGCGTGCTGTTCTTCTCGTTGGTCAGGGTCAGACATCATCCAGAGGAGCGCCGCTGATTCGTCTTGCGGCGCGTTGTCGTACAGCCGCAATAGCGCCAATCGTGACAGCCTGTTTCCTCCGACATCAGCGACCCGCATTCGCCGAAGCATTCGCTCAATGCGTCGCTCAAGGGGCTCAGGAGGCGGTTGTTGTTCCATATGTGCTATCGCTTGCGGAACCAGACCAGGGAGAACTGGAACAGTGCATTGAGCAGGCGCGCCAGACATTCCCTCAGATCGCGATCCACATCACGCCCCCTGTTGGCGATCATCCGATCCTGGCACAGGTGTTGATGCAGCGTGCTGTTGAAGCTGACTACATCGCTGCTCATCATATCCAGATCCAGCAGCAGCACCTCGACTGGCCCGCATGGCAACAACACAATGTTGTCGGTCTCCTCATCGTGGTCGACCGTCTAACAGACATTCCGGCAACACTCCAGCACGAGGTGCTGACATTCTGTCATCGTGCAGGGCGCTATTCAGGCGTTCATTTTTGCGCTATCGACCGCGATAATCCAGATCTGACATCGCTGATTGAAGCACTGATAACCAGGGAATGCCGATGGGTGGTCATTGCGCCATACGCGCTGGAAATGAGCGCACTCCTGATTAATGCAATCGATCAGGCAGTTGCCGGGACACGCGCCAGGCATCCTGATGTCACCATCATTCAAGCGGAACATCTGGCATATGATCGACGCCTGATCGAGGCGATTGCCGAACGGGCACGCATGTCCGGGTAAGGAAGACAACCGATGGATCCTCTCAGATGATGTTCAGACTGGACTGAATGCGCCAGCGCAGTTGAGAAGACGACCAACAGACGCTCTCAGGAATGTTCAGCGTCTTGCGATCCGGCGGCGCAGCGTCGCGCACGTTCGAGCAGTTCGCGCAACTGCGCCAGATGTTCTTGCTTGCGCGGTTCGCGCCACGCGCGCGCCGAGGCTGTCCAGTACCGGTGGTTCTCGATGAATGTGACCTGGGTCGTGTACCACTGAACATCGCTCATGGGACCATCGAACGCTTCATTTTCAGCACGCAACTTCTCGCTGTGCTTCCAGAAATGATCGCTGCCAAGCGTATCGAGATCGGCATCTGCCAGAATTTGCTCTGGCAACGTAGTCGGTGACTGAGGAATGCGCGTTGCCATGATCATGCGGCGGATCTTTTCGATCTGTTCTGGCGTGTAACCAAACGCTGGCAGCACCTGCGCTGCAATCTCTGCACCTGCCTGTTCATGCTCTTCGCGACGCACCACAAAGCCAAGGTCGTGAAAGTACGCCGCCGTGCGCAGGAGCAACAAATCCTCGCCATTGACTCCTTCTGCATGGGCCAGACGTTCGGCGGCTGGAGCAACATCGTCGCGGGTATGCTGCAACGAATGATATGTTACTTTTTCCGGCAATTCCCGCGCGAGTCGTTTGAGGGCATACGCGCGCGCACCCTCAAAATCCGGTTCGGTCATGATCGTCTGTCCTCAGACACACATCCCAGGGAAATCCGATTGTCGACGCTGCTATTGCGTCTGTCAACAAATACACCCATCACTTATCTGTCATTATATGCTACCTGGCAAGGATATGCATGCGCAGCAGGTTAGTACATGAGATGTTATACCGCTCCGGCATCCGCAACCGGTGCGGCGTCGTTCTGACGCATTGCGTGCAACGCCTGATGCGCGCCTGCGTTGAAGAACTGCGTATCGCTGCCACTCATCAGCATGGTCATGCCGCGTTGCTTCCACACTGCCACCTGATCCGGATTGCTGCTGTGGATCCCGCACGCCACGCCCGCACGCTGCGCCGCTGCCAGAACCTGTGTAATCGCAGCTTCTACAGCAGGATCCGTGACACTGGCAGCGCCCAATGAGATCGTCAGATCAAAAGGACCAATCAGCCCCGCATCGACCCCCGGAACGGCAAACAGGTCATCGATGCGCCGCACGGCTTCCGCTCGCTCAATCTGCAGAACGACGAGTGTATGCTCGTTCATATGGCGCACCAGATCGCGCGGTCCCGCGCTGCGATAGTCGGTGTGCCCGCGCCCGGCAGCTGCACCACGCACCCCTTCAGGCGGGTACTTCATATATCTGACCAGCGTCTGCGCCTGTTCGACAGTCTCGACCCGCGGCAGCATGATGCCCATGGCGCCGGCGTCGAGCGTGCGCGCGACCAGATCATACGCCAGATCGGGGATGCGCACCAGCGGAGTGATGCCCGCCAGACGCGCCACCCGGATCATTCCGGCGACGTCGCCAAGATCGTAGACGCCATGCTCCATGTCGATGAACACGAAGTCGTATCCGGCGTGCGCCAGCATCATGATATACGCAGAAGACGGACTTTCGACGAGCATGGTCCCGTAGACAGGCTGACCGGATTTGAGCGCCTGTTTCACGCGATTGATCGGCAGCATGGCATTCTCCTTATCATTTGCATTCTACCTTGGTTTGGGCTAGGATGCGTTGCACGTCGAACATGGACAGGCGAGAAGGTGGAAGGCCGGCGAGGCGCGAACAGGTTTTGACACAGACCGACGCGCCGACGCAGGTGCAGGCATGCGCTGGCACGCAACACCATAGAAACCGGACGATTGCCCGGTTGGGGCACGGCGGCGCCGTGCCCCGACGGGGCGTTCCTCTGCCGCCACTGTGGCGGCCTGGCGGTTGTACCACATATGCGCACGTCTCTATTGCCGGTGCAGCGCGCGTGCCATTGCCGGTGGAACATGTCTGGCGCCCGGCAACGCGGCATTCGCGGTGAACGTGAACAGTCGAGAGCGACCGGCCTGACACACGCACGGGTGTTCGCTCAACGTGGAGTTTTGCCTGCTGCCATGCACGCACCCCGCCGACGCCCTCTGTGCCTCTGTGGTTCGAAAAGCAGGCGTGAAGATGACAGGTGAGGTATGCACAAAGCATTCGACGGCGTCCTGACAGAACGCGACTGGAAACGACACATCAGCCATCCATTCGAGGTTCCTGCTGGAGCGACCCGGCTCTTCATCCGATTGCGCTTCGAGCCGCCGGTTGTCGGTACCGTTGACAATATGTTGTGCCTCTCGCTCTTCGACCCGGCCGGATTCCGCGGCGCCGGGCATCGCGGCGGCGCTCAGCACGATGTCGTCATCGATGCGGCGCATGCCACCCCCGGCTACCTCCCCGGACCGTTGCCCGCCGGTCGGTGGGACGCGGTCATCGATACGCACATGGTTGCGCCCGGCGCGCCATGTCGCTATACCCTCGAGATTCAGACGACCGGTGAGCCTGTGACAGAACCTGCCCCAGTGCCAGTTCCCCACACAGGGAAGACGCCGGGGCGCGGATGGTACCGTGGCGACCTCCACGCGCACACCATTCATTCGGATGGCGACTGGGACATACCGGCGCTCCTCGCAGCAGCACGCGACCGTCACCTCGATTTTGTGACGCTCACCGATCATAACACGATCTCACAACTTCGCGACATCGATGCCCTGAGCACCGACGACCTGCTGGTGATGGGGGGAATGGAACTCACCACGTTCTGGGGGCACGCATTGAGCCTGGGGACGCGCCGCTGGATCGACTGGCGCATTCGCCCCGGCGAGCGAAGTATGCCACTCATTGCCGCTGAAATCGAAAAGGAAGGCGGATTGTTCGTTATTGCGCATCCGCTGGCGCCCGGCGACCCGTACTGCACCGGCTGCGACTGGCGTTACGTCGAAATGATGCCGGGCACGGCGCGTGCCGTGGAGGTATGGAACGGCCTGTGGAACGGCGACAGCAACAACGAAGCGGCGCTGGCGCTCTGGTATGAATGGCTGAACTGGGGATTGCATATCACGGCAACAGCGGGAACCGATGCCCACGGACCGGCGCCCGCCGCTGCACGACCAGGATTCAACGTCGTTTATGCACCACGCCGTGAGGAAGGCGCAATCCTGCGCGCCATCAGCCATGGTCGACTCTACCTGAGCAGCGGTCCCTCACTCGAACTGACCGGCACGGGCGGCGAGACGCATGCAATGCCTGGTGATACGCTCCCCAGAGGAGCAGCGACCATTCGCCTTCGCTGGCGCGACGTTCCTGCCGGAGCGCGCCTGCGATTCATCGCCAATGGCGCACGCTTGAGCGAAACTACCATCGATGCGACGGGGGAACGTGTATGGAACCTCAACGAAGGGGAAGCGCAATGGTGCGTTGCCGAAATTCGCGCAACAGATGATGAATTACTGGCGGTGACGAATCCGATTTATTTCGCCAGTGAGGACTGACACTCCGGCGGCTAAAGCCTGCCGGGTTCTCGGTTCTGCGGCCCGCCCAACGGCAGAGCCTCCCCGAAGGCGGTGCCCCCGCCCTTCTGCAAGATATTGAGCGCAGCATTATGATCGCGGTGCAGCTCACAACCACAATACGGGCAGGAGTGCCATCGCACGGCAAGCCATTTGGGAACGCGCTCGCCACACTGCGCACAGGTCTGCGACGTTCCAGCGGGGTTGACCTCCAGCACCACGCGCCCGGCACTTTCAGCCTTGGCACGCAGCACGCTCACAAAGAGGCCCCATCCGGCATCGCTGATGGACTTGGCGAGCGGATGGTTGCGTACCATCCCCTTGATGTTCAGCTTCTCGACGACGATCTGGTCGTACTCGTTCACCAGGGCACGGGCCGTCTTGTGGGCGAAGTCCAGCCGCGCCCGTTGCACCTTGAGATGGGCTTTCGCCAACAGCTCACGGGCCTTGCGGCGGCGGTTGCTCCCCTTGACCCGACGCGACAGCCGCCGCTGCGCTCGTCTCAGCTTCCGCTCGGCAGCCCGGTACAGCCTGGGATTGGGGATACTCGTCCCATCCGAGAGCGTGGCGAAGCGCTCCAGCCCCATATCCACCCCAACAGCCTTTCCGGTTGGCGGCAAGGGTTCGGGCGCAACGTCACAGGCGATGTGGGCGTACCAGCCATCAGCCTTGCGCACGATGGTGCAGGTTTTGGGCGTACCCTGCAAGGGACGGTCACGCACGATACGCACCGCCCCGATCTTGGACAGCACGAGGCGTCCGCGCTCCAGATGCGCCCCGTTGCCCCACTGGCGATAGGTGAAGCTGTCGTACCAGCCCTTGCCGCGAAAGCGGGGATACCCGGGGGTCTGACCAGCTTTGATGCGGCGAAAGAAGCCGTCGAAGGCGTGCTGGAGGCGGTGCAGCACGTCTTGAAGCACCTGGGAGTGGACGCGCTTGAGCTGGTGCCAGGTCTGTTTGAGCTGCGGCAGAGTCGCGCACTGGCGGGCAAAGTCCAGCGTTTCGCCGCGCTCGGTGTAGGCGGTCTTGCGCTCGGCAAGGGCGTGGTTGTAGAGGCGGCGGCAGGTCTCTAACGTCTCGTTAAACAGCGCCTCTTGCGCGGGCGAAGGTCGCAGCTTGTAGACCAACGTTTTCATGCGTCGCGGGTGGATTGGGCTTCAACATACCGCTGGATGGTGTCAGCGGCGACATTGCCAGCAGTAGAGACAAAGAAGCTGCGGGTCCGGAGTGAGGGCATCCGACGAAGGATGGGGAACTCTTGGCGCAGGATGCGCGAGGACTTGCCCTTAAACCGGGCAACGAGCTGGTTCGGCGACCATTGTGGGGTTGCCGATACAAACAGATGGAGGTGGTCAGGCAGGATTTCAAGCGCCAGGATCTCACACTCCAACTCGAGGGCTGTCTTGCGGATCATCTCCTCTAGGCGGGCGCGCACGCGATCTACCAGCACCTTGCGCCGCCGTTTGGGGCACCAGATGAGATGATAGTTCACAAGAAACACGCACGTTTCTTTAGAGCGATAGCCTTGTTTCATGGCTCTAGTATAACACAAGCCGTGTTGAAATACAAGGTCTATCTACACGCCCGAACCGGCGCACCGCTGGTTCGCATTGAGGCGCTTCATCCCACCGCTAAAGCGTGTGGGCTTTCGCGCCAAGGTTTCTGTAAGTGCCTATCCGAAAAACCGCCCCTTCGATACGCGCTGCCCCCGTACCCCCGTACGGGGGCGTACGGGGGCGCTGCGCGCTACTCAGGATGCGGTTTTTCGGTATTCGGTGTTATTCAGACAGGCTCGGAGGAAACATGCGTGCCGTTCATGCCATCCCATACTATTGCCTGTTGTTACTCCTGCTGCTATCGCTGACGGGTTGTGCGGGAACGCCATCCGTCGATCAGGCAGCTCCGTCGGCAACTCCCCAACCTACTGCCGCTGCTCTGGCGGAAACATCTGTGGCGCCGGGCGCGATGCCTCCACCCGCCACCGTAGCGCCGAGCGCGACGCCTCCACCCGCCACCGCAGCGCCGAGCGCGACGCCTCCACCCGCCACTGAAGTGCCGATTGCGACCCCTACCCTCGCGCCGGCGGCGTCGAACGACCCTTGTAGCCAGGTAACGCGCATCCCGCCGGATTCGGCGGAAGCGCGCGCGATCGGGCAGGCGCTGCTTGCGGAGCTGCCAAAACGTCAAGCGTCGGACATGGCAACGCGATCGTTCGAGTTCGACGAGATTCGGTCTATTGATCGTATGGGCGATTGGGTGGTGTTCCAGGCCAGTTTCAAGGCGTACCTCGAACCGGCCATCTTTGTCCTCCAGGCAACGGCGGACGGCTACCGCTACGACGGCGAAGGCTGGGGCGGCCAAGCAGATAGCGCGGCGGAGATCCGTAGCTACCTCGCCTCACGGCTGCCTGAAGCGCCCCCAGAACTGTTTGCGTGTCTCGAACCGGCGGAGTGGTTCATCCTCCCATGAGATGACGAGATTGCCTGTGCCCAGACCCCACATTTGCACGTTCCACATTCGAGAGCCGGGATGCGGTTGTGCCGGTTGTGGCGACCATGCTACCGGCAATAGGCAACGGCAGCCCGCGTTCAGTGACGGGAAACCTCACGGGTCGGCCGTTGCTCGCCACGTTGAACGTTCAACGTTCCGCGCGGTACGACTCATCGAGCACCTCGACGACATGGGCGACTCTGGCGTTCAGACCAGCCTTGCGCACCCCGGCGACCAGCTGCAGGTGACAGCCGATATTGGTCGTGACAACCAGCGTCGCCCCGGTAGACGCCACATCCTTCATTTTTGCGTCGAGCACCTGGTCGGCGATGTCAGGTTGAGCGATATTGTACACGCCAGCGCTGCCGCAACAGCGATCGGGCTGGCGCAGTTCGACCAGTTCCAGACCGGGCACAGCGCGAAGCAACTCGCGCGGCTGACGTGAGACGCGCTGCCCGTGGCGCAGGTGGCACGAATCGACATAGGTCGCGCGCATGCGCACCTCACCGCGTGGCGGACGATGCAGGTTCTCGGCGAGAAATTCATTGACATCACGCACAAGCGCAGCAAACCGTTGCGCGCGTTCGGCGTAGACCGGATCGTCTTTCAACAAATGCGGATATTCTTTCAACGCCAGACCACATCCCCCGGCATTGACAATGATGGCAGTAACATCTTCGGCCAGAAATGCGTCGATATTACGCCGCGCCAGTGCACGCGCGGCATCGAGTTCACCAACGTGCGCATGCGCCGCACCACAGCACGTTTGCGCCATTGGCGTCACAATCTCAAAGCCATTACGCCGCAGCACCCGTCGCGTTGCCTGATTGACCGGCGCCAGAAACGCTTCCTGAATACACCCGATGACGAATGCCACCCGTCCACGGCGCTCGCCAGCAGCAGGAGCAGGTGTGCTGTAATCGACATAGCGCGGCGTCAATGGTGGAAGAATGGCTTCCATCGCACGCAGATGAGCAGGAAGCATATGCATACGGCGGACAAACGCCTGGAGTCCGCTTTTCTGGTAGAGCCACAATACCGATGCCAGCAGTTTCAGACGTTGACGGTACGGCATCAACTGATGCAGTCCCACCCAGCGCAGCACGCGTTCGGCGGGTGACACGGGGCGATAATGTTCGACCAGTTCGCGCGCCGGTTCGAGGAGCGCCCCGTACTGCACACCAGAAGGGCAGGCAGTCTCACAGGCGCGACATGCCAGGCAGCGAGTGATATGCGTCGTAAACGCGCCATCGATTTGTTCTTCTGCAATCCTGCCTTCACTGACCGCGCGCATCAGCGCAATTCTCCCACGCGGAGAGTCCATTTCCGTGCCGAACACGTCATAAGTCGGGCATGCCTGAAGGCAAAGCCCGCAGTGAATACACTGATCCAGTTTTGCGCGATAATCCTTGCTCTGGAGCAACTGGATGACCTGGCTCATAGCACTCCTGACGGCTTGTTACAGGGCAGCGACATCTCGGATCGAGATGGTGACGTGGAGCGTATCTGCGCCCTCGTTGATTATTCGGGCGCCCAACAGGATGACGAGAGCGACGCTTTTGCCATCGCAACAGGCAAAAGCGCTCTATCCAGGCGACTGCCGGCGAACTTCTGCCAGAGATGGCAGAACATGAACAATCGTCCGTTTCTGTGACTCCGTATCTGTGCTTCTCTCACATTGTACACCAAATTGTGAAGAGCATGATAAGATAGCGAAGGAGTCACACACCGAGGTTTGTTATGAACGACCAGCATCCTGAATGGCGCTTACCGACGCGACTGGTTCACGCCGGAGAACGCAGGCCCGCGCCGGTGGCCACGCCAACCGCAACGCCGATCTATACCAGCGCAACCTACCTGCACCCTGATTTCACAGCGCTCGATGCAGCGCTCGAACACGATCGCGACTATGTCTACACCCGTCATGGTAATCCGACCGTCGCTGCGCTGGAAGAGGCGCTGACCATCGCCGAGCGCGGCGCGGGCGCGACCGCATACGCTTCCGGTATGGCGGCACTGTATGCTGCGCTCCTGGCTGCCGGCACGCCACGCGGCGCCACCGCGCCCGCGCCGCGCGTCATCCTGGCGGCGCGCGACATGTACGGCGCCACCACGGTGCTGCTGCAGGAGTTGTTTGCCGCGCGTGGGACACACATCGCCACCTGCGATATGTGCAATCTCCGGGACGTCGATGCTGCGCTGGAAACGTACCATCCCGATGTCGTACTGGTCGAGCAGTTATCCAACCCGCTCTTGCGCGTGGCAGACATCAAGGCTCTGGCGCAACGCGCACGAGCCTCGGGAGCGCGTCTGGTCGTGGACAGCACAATAGTGACGCCAGTGCTCCAGCAACCACTGACGCTCGGCGCCGATCTGGTCGTGCACAGCGCAACGAAGTACCTCGGCGGTCATGGCGATGTCGCCGGCGGCATCGTTGTGGCGCGCACCGCGCTGGTGCGCGATACCCTGCGCCGCCAGGCACGGTTGCTCGGCGCAACCCTGGGACCGTTCGAGGCATACCAGATTCTGCGCGGCTTGAAAACACTGGCGCTGCGTGTGCGGCAGCAGTGCCACACTGCTGCCGAGATCGCCGCGTGGCTGACAACCCACCCGGCAGTGGCAGCGGTGCACTATCCGGGACTCGACCGCCACCCGCAGCACATCCTGGCGGCAGAGGCATTCGGCGGATTGTTCGGCGCGCTCGTGACCTTCGAACTACGCACGCCCGACCGCGCGATACTGCCGTGCTTCTTCGATGCGCTGCAACTCATTCTCCCCGCCACCACCCTGGGAGACGTCTACACCCTGGCAAGCGCGCCATCCGTCGCGTCGCACCGCGAACTGACGCCAGAGCAACGCGCTGAGCGCGGCATCAGCGATACGATGATACGCCTGTCGGTGGGGATCGAAGATGTCAGTGACATCATCGCCGACCTGCAACAGGCGCTTATGCGTGTTCAAGAGTAACGCAATCAGAGCCCGACACGCACCCCCGGCATCCTTCGGAAACCTGCTGTGAGATGCGGGACGGAGGGTTTATGACCTTCAAGAACATAATCCGCTCCGCTCTTGAAGCCATAGGGCTGATGATCTTTCAGAATTAACCAGCTATGCGCCTTATGCCGTCGGGCTAATAGTCTTTCAGAAATTAATCCGGTCCACGCTGGTTGCCGAAGGGCTGAAGCCCTTGGCGAGCAGGGCAACGCCCGCCGGCGCGGTCACCTCCTCCGTTATAGCCTCGGATGTCGTCGGTCTCAAGCCCTCGGCGAGCAGGGCAACGCCCGCCGGCGCGAGCTAGAGGGGATTGTTTAATGAAAAACCATGAGATAGACTTGCGTTTCTACTGAATACTTCGTAAAATTGAGAAAGGTACTAAATACGCTCATCCGGGGCTTTAGAACAAATATTCGCCTAATTCAAGACAAAAACCCATCATCAGTGCACAAGCCCGGCGAATCTTCAATGCAGAGACACAACAATGCACCCTTTCAGACCAACCAGCTTCGCTTTTAGTGGTCACGAGACGTTCACACTGCGAAGTAACTGGCTCAAGAAAGCCTTTGACCTGCTCCGCCATCATGATGATCTCTTCAATCGTGAGGACGCTTTTGTACTGCTCGGCGTTGGCAAGAACATGGCGCAGTCGATTCGATTTTGGGGTCAGGCAACAGGTCTGTTCGAGCGAACCGACAAAGGTGCATTCCGCGCGACGAAACTTGGCAATGCACTGCTTTCTGATGACGGATGGGACCCCTTCCTCGTGACACCCACTGGACGCTGGTTGATCCACTATCAACTGGTAGCCAAATCCAGCTCTCCATTTACGTGGTATTACACGTTTAACTTACTCAAACGGGGAGTATTTACTATTTCTAACCTTGCTGATAACATATTCGATTATGTTTCGCAAAATAGCACCAAATCGCTATCTAAATCCACATTAAAACGTGATATTGATTGCATGGTGAGATGCTACATTCGTCCGAAGCGATCAAATCAAGCCTTTGAAGAAGCGCTTCATTGCCCACTCCATGATCTTGGGCTCATCCAGGACTTGCCTGATCAAGCCGGTTATCAACTGACCAGCGGCTTCCAAGCTGACTTACCCGATGAACTTGTTGTTTTGGCGGCGTGGTCGCAGGCACAAGCAACCGGACGAGCAACGCTCTCCTTCAACGATCTGGCTTATGGTGAATGCTCACCTGGACGTATATTCCGCCTGGACGAAGATAGTCTGTTAAACCGACTGTTCCGCTTCGAAGAAATCACAAATGGACAGGCAGCCTACAGTGATAGCGGCGGTATTCGCCAAATCGTCTGGCGTAACCTTAGTCTGATCGACGAGCACACATTACTTGCAGCCGCCTTTGCTCGAGAAGAAGCGTATGTCTGACATTATTTCGATTGCACCGCGCTATACTCGCTCGGTGCATATCAGGTATGATTTCCACGATCTTCGCACGTATCCGAAGGGATATCTGGTTACGCCACTTGTTCGGCACACATTGGAACGTATCCTGCGCAGCTTGCATTCTGACAGCCGGGAGCGGGCCTTCTCGATTATCGGGCCGTTTGGGGCGGGGAAATCGGCGTTTGGACTGTTCCTGGCTCACTTCTTACAGCGACATCCGCAACAACGCCACCAAATGCTCCGCAGATTGAATGCCGACCCGCGTGATCTGCCACTGGAATCGCCTGCGCTCCTGGCAGTTTTGATACCAGGGAATAACAGTTCGCTGCGCCACGCCATTGTCCTGGCGCTGCTCGACGCACTCAGCCGCTCACGAGTAACGACGCCCGAATGCAGGCAGCTCCAGCAGCGTATTGCTGCGTGCACCAGCGATCCGAATCTCGATCCAGTCAAGGTAGCCGAACTGGTCGCAGATACAGCTCGATCGCTTCAAGATGAGGGCGCATATAAAGGCGTTTTTCTGGTTATTGACGAGTTAGGACAATATCTTGATTACGCCGCTCGCCACGATGAAGAGCGCGATCTGTTCGTTTTACAGAGTCTCGCCGAGATGGCGGCGCGCAGTGCTGAGACTCCAGTCATTGTGGTTACCATTTTGCATCAAGCCTTCGAGCATTACACCGCCAATGCAGGCAATCGCCGACGAATCGAATGGGCTAAAGTGCAAGGACGTTTTGTCGATCTGACGTTTCAAGAGCCGCTCAGCCAGATGATCCGGATGGTGGCGGCAGCTCTGCGTCCTGTTGCCCCCGATCCACTGAAAGCAGAACGTATTTCCTGGTCTGATCGTATTGCGCCCATTACTGAAGAACTGAGACTGCGACCAACAGAAATCAGCAGCGACGAATGGTGTCAAATCATTGCTGACACGTTTCCATTGCACCCGATGACCTTGCTCGCCCTCCCTGGCATTATGCGCCAGCTGGCCCAGAATGAGCGCACACTGTTCGCCTTTCTTGCATCCGATGAACCGTGGGGTTTACGAGATGTGCTGCGGCAGGCAGACGTCAGTGGAGGTCCTGTCCCGATCTACCGCCTGACTCACCTGTTTGCATATGTTGAAACCAATCTCGGCGCCAGTCTCTTCACCCGCACACGAGGTCAGCGCTGGGCTGAGCTCGTGGAAGCGCGATCAGACCTCGCTTCAGCCGATTCTGAGCTTCTCGACACTTTGACGGTCATTGGCGTCCTTAACGCGCTCGAACGAGCAGCCGGGCTACGCGCCTGTCAGGAGCAGGTTGCTTTTGCACTGACCGATCATCCTGACGATGCGCAGGTGGCTGCGGCGCTCCGCATACTGAAGGAGCGCAAACATATCATTTATCGGCGCTATCGTGATAGTTTTGTGCTCTGGGAAGGGAGCGATCTCGATCTTGATGAACTAACCCTGGCGACCCGACGTGCATTGACTGAACGATTGTCGGTGTGTCAGTTATTGACCAGATACGCCGATACTACGCCGCGCATTGCCCACCGCCATAGTTACCAGTCGGGCGCGACTCGGGTATTTGCAGTGCGCTACGTTGATCTGACAGAATGTCAGCAGTCGTCAGCGCTACCGGCAGGCTACGACGGGGAGATAGTACACATTGTGCCAGCCGACGAGGAAGAGCTGGCTCTGGCTGAGCAATGGGCAACCGCTCCAATTCGCGCTGATGAAACGTCGCGGATCGTGGTTTTACCGCAGCGTGTACACGAGTTGCGTGACGTGGCGCTCGATGTTGCTGCGTTGCGAACGCTCGTCGAAGAGAGGGAGGAACTTGAACACGATCGGGTTGCCCGGCGCGAAGTCGCGAGTCGGCTTCTCGAGGCAGAGCAGGCGCTTCGTGAAGCCCTGCAGTCCGCCTATGGCTTCCAGAGTCGCTGGTTCTATCGCGGTCAGCACAAGTCACTGGTCAATGCCCGCCAGATCGATGAGTTGCTTTCTATTGCAGCAGACACAACGTACCATTTAGCGCCGCGCATCTGGAATGAACTCATTGTACGCGATACGATCTCCTCGGCTGCAGCCAAAGCGCGGCGCAATCTGGTTGAAGCGCTTCTCACATACGCGGATTGCGAGTTGCTGGGAATCAGCGGCTATCCGCCTGAACGAGCGATCTACGCCAGCATCTTCCAGCTCGGCAAGTTGCATCGCCAAACTGAGACTGGCGCCTGGGAAATCAGTCCGCCGCCTCCCGATGATCCGCTGCGGCTGCGACCGGTATGGGATGCGTTGGAGGCGACATTGCTCAATGCAGGCGACAATCCATTACCGCTAACAGCATTGTATGCCTGCCTGCAACAACCGCCTTACGGAGTAAAGAATGGTGTCGCACCACTCCTCCTGGTGGCGTTTTACATTGCTCGAGCCGGGGAGATTGCGTTTTACGAGCACGGTAACTATGTGCCAATCCCTGATCTGGCAATGTTCGAGCGCGTGCTGGCAAGGCCTGACTACTTCGCTGTGCGTCTCTGCCAGGCAACAGGCGCCCGTCGCGTCGTGTATCAGCGCCTTGCCGAGACGTTTGCGCCTCAAGCGCTCCAACAACGAGTACAACCGGCTCTGATTGCAGTGGCGATACCTCTGCTGCGCATCTATCATCGCTTACCGCCCTACAGTAAACAAACCAGGCGGATCAGCCAGTCGGCGCAGGCGGTTCGGCAAGCACTGGGTGAGGCGCGCGCACCTGATGAACTGCTGTTTGAGTTGCTTCCGCGCGCATGTGGGGTTTCGCTGTGCCCCCCCCTTTCCCTCCCGGAAGCGGTTTTAGATAGGGAGGAGGTCGATCAGGAACAGCTGGAGACATTTATTGACCGATTGCGTGCAAGCCTGCACGAATTACAGACAGTCTTTCCTGCCCTGCGACGTAACATTGTCGATCACGTCACGAAGGGATTTGGCTTGCAGGGTACTCCCGTGCAGGCGCATCAATCGCTGCTCCGTCGTTATGAACGTATTGCATCGCTGACGAATGACCCGCTTCTCCACGCCCTTGGCGCACGGTTGGAAACCGCTCCGCCTGACGAAGAGTCGTGGGCGATGAGCATTGCAGCGCTCGTCGTCAAACGGCCGCCAGAACAATGGCAGGATAGTGATCTTCCAGTCTTTCACGCCACCATTGCCGATCTTGCTCGTCGATTTCAATCTGCAGAGACACTGGCGCTGACGGCAAATCATCTTCCTGCCGAAGACAATCTGTTGCACATTGCAATCACCAATGGGAAAGGCGAAGTGAGTCGCATTGTTCGCCTGTCCACCGATGCGACAACACAGCAACTCTGCCACGAACTGAGTGACGTCTTACGACGCTACCAGACCATCAGCCATGAGCAGCGCATCGGCGCTTTGGCAACTATCCTTGATCACCTTCTGTCTGATGAACAACCTGAAACCAGAGGAGTTGCCCATGCAAACGAACATTGATGTCATCAACGAATGGGCAGCGCGCCCCGGTCGCCACATTGTGAATCTCAGCGGAGGCAAGGACAGTACCGCGCTGGCCATCTTTCTCCACGACAAGATTCCGCACATCGAATACGTCTTCTGCGATACGCACAAAGAATTACCGGAGACCTATGAGTATCTTGATCGGCTCGAAGGATTTCTCCAACGGCGCATTATTCGTCTCAACGCGCAGCGCGGTTTTGATCACTGGCTCAATGTGTATGGTGGAATGCTGCCTTCCGCTCAGGCCCGCTGGTGCACGCGCAAGTTGAAGATCGAGCCGTTTGAAGCCTTCATCGGAGATGATCGTGTCTGGAGCTACATCGGCATCCGCGCCGATGAGGGACGCAACGGGTATATCTCGACCAAACCCAATGTGCGTCCGGTCTATCCGTTCAAGGAACTGGGAATGACTCTTGCCGACATCGAACACATCCTGGAAACGAGCGGGTTAGGGTTACCGGCATATTACGCATGGCGCCAGCGCAGTGGTTGCTTTTTCTGCTTTTTCCAGAGGACTGGTGAATGGGTTGGACTGAAGGAGCATCATCCGGATTTGTTTGAGCAGGCGAAATCTTACGAAACAGAACGCGGCGGCGAGCATTTTTACTGGCGTCAGCGTGAAAGCCTGGTTGAACTGGAACAACCCGAACGAATTGCCCAAATTAAGCGTGAACATTCCCTGCGACTCGAAATGGAACGCAAGAAACGCCCTAATCGCCCGCTTATTGAACTGGTCAGCGCTGCACTCGATGCAGAGGATGACGAAACTGGCTGCGATATTTGCCATCTATGAGGTGATGGCATGGAACAGGTGCAGAATCCTTTCGTCGCTTATCTCAATCGATACACCACTGCTTCGCCTGATCATGAAGCGGCGTTTGATGAATTTATCGCCTCAGCGCCGCCGCCTGCCGCAGGGAACCTCCGATTGTCCACCAAAATTGAGCGCTTTCTGCGTAACTTGTTCATTCAGACGCACCCTCCTTCGGTAATTCTTACCGGTAATGCTGGCGATGGGAAAACCTACTTATGTCGCCAGATAGTACAGACTTTCAGCCCCGATCATTCTCCAGACTGGGAACAACTCATCGACCGTCCAGTAGAGCGAAATCAGGTGCGCTTATTTATCATCAAAGACCTCTCAGAGCTCAACGAAGAGAAGGGGCAAAACATTCTAAAGCGCCTGGCAGTAACACTGAATAATCCACAAAATCGTGAACGTTATCTTATTGCCGCGAATGAAGGCCGGTTACGACAGCTGCTCACGAATTTGCCCGAGCAAACCTTGCTGAGTCACATGATCAACGACCAGATTCAGAGGGACACGCTGACCACAGATCAGCCCCTGATTGTGGTCAACTTGAATCGGGTGGCCACGTCGACATTTGTTCCAGACACATTGCGATGGATGACCGACCCGCACCACTGGAATGATTGCCAGCGCTGTCCTGTTCGCGATCGATGCCCGATTCGATACAACGCTATTCAACTGACAGACGCGCATCAAATCGAACGTGTTCAACGCCTGTATCAGCTGCTTGAAGCAACCGGCGAACATGTGACGATACGCGATATGCTTATCCACCTGGCATATACCATAACCGGCGGTCAACAATGCGCAACCATCCAGCCAAGGGCGGAGCGCTCCGGTGACCTGTCACAGTTTGCGTACTACGAAAACATTTTTGGGCGATCCGATGATGAGGGGTTTCGCCGCAAGTCGCACCTTATGCAGCTCCTGGCTCGACTCCAGATTGGTCAATATTCCCGGTTTGAGATTGACGACTTCATTCTGAGCGGTGGAAAAACCGAGGACGAGGAACAAGAACATAGACGCCTTTTTGGTGAAACTGTTGACTTAAACCATAAGGACTTCGATCAAGAAAGACGAGCATATCTTGAAGGCAGCGACAGTGAGCGCGCCAAGAATGCGCTCACCTGGCTCCCACATTGCCGAAGAAAAATATTTTTTGCCGGTTCAGATCAAAAATTTTATTATCTTCTACCTTTTCGCTTTTTTGACGTGTATCAACAACTTTTCAATTGCAAAGGCAACGAAGAGATCGTAAAAATACTTATCAGGGGACTTAATCGAGCATTTTCCCGATTATACCTTAATGAAGAGGGCTATCTCTACGTAACCTCTCAGTATATATATAGTGTGAATCAACCTCATCCTTTGATTCTCCTCAAAATCCCGATCGATCATGTTCGACTCATTCCCGAACAGATCGCGGATGACCATATTGATGTGGACAGGTATTCTCTCTATCTAGACATTGCCCCACCGCCACGCCTTTCGGCCGATCCGGTGAAATGGCACGTTGGTCTCCTGCAATTTGAGTACATTATGCGATTAGCGCATGGAGGGCATTCCTCTGTCCTCGCAAACGAATGTGAACTCGATATCCGTCGTCTACGAGACGATTTGATCAGGAAGTTTGCCGCTGGTGTAAACCATCAAAATACCATCGAGTTTTTCGTTCCTGCCCGCAACAGATACCATATTCGCAGATTACGGGTAAACGAGCAGGGAAAGATCACAGATGAGTAACTCAGGGAATGGAAGAGCTATGAACACCTACGGACAGTTTCAGGAAGGTGAACAGTACCCCCTTGAAGCGCGTATCTGGGGTCATCGCTTGCGCGACGGTCAACATTGGATGGAGTATTTGCTGGAATTTCTCAGTGTGCTGGCCGGATACGACTATGTCTTTGGTCGAGGAAATCGATCAGATCAGAAATATAGGATCCCTAAACGACTTGGGTTACGCCGATTCGTATTCTATGATGAGCGTGAGAAGACTCAAGATCCGAGAGATCAACAGGCGACCAAATTACTCGTAACGGCGCTGGAGCAAAAAGTAACGCCGGGCAAGAGTACAACAAATACTGAAATAATTCGGCAGGTGCAGGTACTCCTCCGCTCGTTCTCAGTCATTGAGGATAATCGCTCATGGTACGCCAAAAGCCTGTTCCCTGTCCACGAAAATCTTTTGCTCTGGGAAGCGTTACGCAAAGGATCAACGAAAACGACATACCGAGGTACTGTTCACTACCTTTCTGCTGCCGATCTCGATGAAGGGATAGAGTTTAATGCGCGCAACTTCTTTGCGCGCGGTGGCGAACTCTACTATCTGATGATTTCTGCTGGCACTGAACGCTCCCCTGAGCGACGTGCGCGCATTTCCCAACGTTTACGAACGTTACTCACCGAACAAAACAAGACCCTAGGTGAACTGGCCAGTCTGATCGACCAGACGTGGCAGGATCAGAAACAAGTATCAGCAGACTACGCTCAAAGTTCACCTGGATGGATACCTGATCCTGATTGCGAACTGTATCAGCAGTTTGCCGAAGACCTTGACACGTTGCTCGACAATAGCCTGGACCCCCTTGAATGTCTTGAACTGCTCGCTCATCTCATTTGCATGCATATTATCGTCTACATTTACTATCGTGCGCATCCACACCAGGGCACTGTCTACCAGCCTGACGCTTCACGCAATCCACACCGACCAGAAATTCTTATCGACATCCCCGGAGACGAAGAAAGCGGGGTGATTCGCTCGTTATCAGCCAGTCAACTAAAACAGCACGAACAATGGCAGATTGAGCGCGTCAAACGTCTCATCAGAGCCAGAGTCGAGGATATCGCAACCCGATCGTCAGATGAGCGCTTCCTGGAAACGATCAGGGAAGAGGCTTCCAACTATTTTGGAGGAACGCGCAGGAAGAGCCGAGAACAGTTTGAACGTGAGATACAACGCCTGAAGACATATATGGCACATCATGGTCAGGCGCAGGTTAACGAACAAGTAATTGGTGTCCTGTATGACGTCATGGGAAGAAATTTCCGTGATCACTTCATTGGCATTCACCGTCGTCTTGGTCGGTCTATTGGCCTGATTGCGCCATCGCGCGGTCCGCAGCCACGTTTTGTGTTAGGAGATACTTTGCTCAAAACCCTTACGATGGCTGTTCTGCCTGCCGATAAGACGATGACATTCGGTCAGTTTCTCGAAACGCTCTACAAACGTTATGGCATCATTATCGGTCCAGGCGAAGCTCGTAAGGCGCAATTCCAGGAACGGTATCCGATCAATGAGGGGGCTTTTTCGCGCAACCGTGACCGATTCCTGTTGCGCATGAAACTTGCCGGACTCCTGACACAGTACTCGGACGCAACGGCGATTGTCTATCGCCCTTAGCGTTCAGGAGAAAAGTTATGAGTGCGCAAACTGACCACATCATTGCAAGTGCAGTTATTCGTTGCATTGATAAACTCAACTCCGATCCTGCCAGTCGTTTGTTTATCCGATTAGAAGATTTTGGTGAGTCGATTTACCGGCAAGTAATCGAATCGATTGTTCAGAAGACACGAATCGATAAACCACTTTTGCGTAGGATTATTGAGAGAGAGAGAAGATATTCGCAGAGTAGTGGGCGTAAACTAATCATCCGAAGCATATCCCCTATCCCAGGCTTTGAAAACTTTGCGATTGAGGAAGGACGTTCCGCAACATGGTATCGAAACAACCTTAAGGCTGGAGAGACATTACTGCTCATTTTCAACCGACGAACCAGCGATGCACAAAGCCTGAAGGACATCTATACTATCAATAGCACCACTCTTATTCGTGAAAAGTTAGAAGTACTGGCAGAGGTGAGTTTTCAGAAATACCAGTGCAATGAGCAAGAAAAAGAAACTATCATTACCTTTGCTGGTAAGACCTTGAGAACGATCGGATTTGAACCACAGCTCCACGATTTAGTCAATTTCTTTACCGAAATTGATCGCCTTCTCAATGAACACGCCAGCGTTGAGAAAGCCATCGCCTTCTCACTCCCTCATATACACCTTTTCCGTTGTTGCGCACTGGCTAAACATCTGAACGATCCGCGCGGGAAGAAGATGCTGCGGGAGATGTATCAGACAGCGCGGATAGGGTTTGAAATCGTCGAAGAATCACGACAGAAGAGGCTGCTGGACAACCTCGAGAAGGCCGAATTCAGCGATGATGTTGGCGATGGCGCTCTATCGGCTGAAGAGAAAAAGAAGTTGCTCCGTGACTTTATTAATGGTGAACTGGCTAACCAGCCTGATCATCGCAAGCGTGTATTCCAGATAGATTGGGAAGAAGTTCAACAAATCATTACTCCACACCAGCGAGCGCCAAAGAAAGAACAGATTATTCAGGAGCTGCAAGATGTACAGCAACAGACGCCTTCTCCTCTTCCAGACATTGATGAGCTTATTGATAAGTTGCAGCGCAATGTCGATCCCGAAACGCAGATCGTTGAGGTGACGCTTCAAGCGATCAGTGAACAACTGTCACCTGAAGTGCGCGCCGCACTGCGCCGCCTGATGCGTCCCCGCACTGCTCGGAATGCCGACTTTCTCTACGGATTGATGACACTGCTGATTGAAATGAGACACCTCTACGAGCAACACTCTGGGTTGCGCGTGTCGGTGCATTTCCAGCCGCCGGACAGGCTATCGAAGAAGATACCTCTATCTGAAGCGGCTCGCGCTTTTCAGCGATTGTATGGCGACATCGAACGGGCTATGCCAGCTGTGCAGTGGCATCTCGATGAGTTATGGAACATTGCTGCGTCCAGCGTGACAGAAGATAATGACGACGAGGAATCACGAGATCAGGAACGCAAAGTACCGATAAGCTTTCATGTCACCATCGAGCAGATCGATCACCAGGCGCGTCGCATCGGAGAAGCCAGCCTGATATGGGAGTATCGCGCTGATAGTCCTGTTGCAGCGACGGTAGCTGCACTTGATGCAGAGAGAGAACTGATGTCCGAGGCATCCCTGGGTCCGATGTTCGACGCAGAACCAGCCATAGTGCGAATTCCTGTGTACCGTTCCTCCCAGAATATCGCTTCGATTCACGACCTTGATCTTCACGAACCGCTCCGAACGATCGGAAACTGGTATAATGATGCTGAGAGTCTGCGAAAGATACTGGTAGACATCTGTAATGAAAGAAGCTTCCAAGAATCGGTCATACAACCGATATTGAAGTCGTTGTCCGATCTCGAGCAGTCATGGGCGGATTTCATCCGGACATCACAACAAGGTCTTTTCAATGATGCTGTCAGATCGCTCCTTCATCGATATGCAGATTTTCTCAACAGTGCTCTGGTTTATCTCTCAAAAAGTCAGTATCTACCCCTGTATCGCGCCATCAATCAGGCATGGCTGATCATTCCTTCTATCACCGACTCCTGGGTTATTATGCCGCTGCTTCACCCGATAAAGTTGTATTGGTGGCAGCAACGAGCAAATATGTTCAATGAATTGATTGAGCGCATGTTCAACAAGGGCGCTCAGGCAGTCGATTACAAGATGTTACAGCGTGAAATTAGCACTGTCTGTAGTTCACACTACATGCCTCCAGCGGTTACATGCGCCCACAAAGGACGTGTCGGTCGATGGTTTGTCACTTATGAGGAGACTCAGGGATACGAACTTTTTCGACAGCAAATCGATTCGTCAGAAACAGCCGGTTTCAACATCGCTGAACTTGCAGAGGATGAACAGGAGATTGCGCAAAGTCAGGCGGTAGATACGCTCATCAGCGTCATTCGAGATTATCTCGAAACGCATCCATTTGTTCAAGATGGCTTGAATATCGTTTTGCTTGAATGTAAGCACTCCGCCCTGCCGATTATGCTACTCGAAAATCTCACCCAAAAATCAAGGAAAGCCACACTTCCTCAACGTATCCATATCACCGTGCATACTTCGCAGCATGGCGCTACCATCTATCGTCGGGTTGATGAGTGGCTGACCAACGAACCAGAACGAACAGAACGCCAGAGATCCGCATATCTGCCATCCATCACCGTTAACGTGCTTGAATGCCCGCTGAACGATGCAATTCGCCAAACGTCACCCGCAGATATTGTCTTTCTGGTTGATTTCTTCACACACAATGGTCGTCGCCTGAAGCCGAGCCTTGTATCACGTCAGGTTGCCAGACAGGAAGACATTGTGTATGCATATCAGATAAGACCGGAGCCTTTTGAGGAGGGAGAAGTCTATCGTCGCCTCCGGTTGACGCCAATCGCAAAACCAGAGGTTCTGCGACTGTTTCTTTTGTGCCAGTATGCTGGCAATCTGGGTGCAGGAGAACCGCTTCCTGAGATCAAGAATGACATCGATCTTTACGCTGTTTTCTCGCTTGAACAATGGCAAGATTTGTTGCAGCAACTCCACGAGCATTTTAACTGGGTCGTTTGTTATGATGAAACCATCGACCGTTTTCTATTACGGGCAGCGTGCCAGAATAACGTACAAATTATTCGCTACGCATTGGGACTGGGAGCACAACGCCTGCATCATCTGACGATCTCTTCTTCTGGACGAACACAGAAAATCGTCGTCCAGCGCCTCGCCTCACGGCTCGAACAGATGTTGCCACGCTTCACACGAGATCAATGCCAGCGTGTCGCGACTCATCTGGCTGAAAAAGCCAATGCCATTTCCGGTGACATGGTTCTACGCGCAGCGGGACCGGGAGAATTCCTCAACGAGTTGATCGGGCTGGTCGCTGCAATATTCGAGACAGAACAGACATTTCTCCAACGGCATCCTGATAGTCTGATGATATGGATTCTGCTGGATGATTTCAAGCACTGGTTCGGTGGCGGCAGGATTCCCGATCTTCTCTTCATCGGCTTGAGCGCGACCGAAGATCGACCCGTTGTGGAGACTCAGGTCATTGAAGCGAAATGTGTCAATTTTCATGCGTTTGAGTCAGAAGCTCGCGACGCCAGAATGCAGGTTCGCCGTGGAGTAAGCCGGCTGATAAACGCATTTCGCGCAGGTGGCGCCCATCTCGATGCACCATACTGGTACGATCAGCTTTACCGGACTATTGCTGGCAATGTACTGCTAACCGATCGCACACGGGAACTCTGGACGGCTATTGGTGAGCGGCTGTACCAGGGTGACTTCCAGGTCATTGCCAGCGGGCATAGCTGGATCTTCTGTCATGACGGACAGGCAGGTGTCATAAACGGACCATCCATGCAATTGTTGGATGAAAAAGCCAGTGACGCCCCTGATGTACCGCTGTACGAACATCGCTATGGAGTCAGAGAACTGGTGACTGTTCTGCGTACTCTGACTCAACAGACAAGCGGGATCGACTTGGAAGGAATACTTGATTGGGATACGACCCGTGTGCCAGAAGCAGGTGCAGCGCCATCTGTTTATCCAGATAACCCGGATCAATCACATCAACCTGCACAATCGTCTGTTTCCGGGCTGACAACAGATGATGAGCCAGTCACAGAAAATAAGAGACCACCTGTGTTCGAGCAACCAGAAGCCGCGGGTAAAACCCTGTTAGCGCCAGATGAGCCGGTTCAGCGACGCGACAACACCCTTCCGCCGGTTGATACAGTGTGGCTGCAACACACAGCCCGTGAGATCGAACAGGCGCTGCGCGTTCGTGATATCAGATTCTATCCAATTGATATTGCTGACGCGGATCAAGGACCGAGCATCGTTCGTTTCAAGCTTCGGCTTAAGCCAAATCAGCAACTAAGCAAAATTCAGTCGCAGGCAAAAGATTTAGCACGCGAATTGAGACTGAGACATCCGCCTTTTATTGATAACGTTCCAGGAACGCATTTCATCGGGATTGATATTCCACGCGAACCACGCGCTACAGTGTATTTGCAGCCGCTTCTGACCAGTCTACCCAATCCCGGTCCGGCGGAATTGCCCGTCATCATCGGTATGTCACCCGATGGGGAAGTTGTTATTGAAGACCTGGCGGAGTTTCCCCACCTTCTGGTCGCAGGCGCCACTAAATCCGGAAAATCGGTCTTCCTTCGCAACTTGTTGTTAAGTTTACTGGCTGTCTACCGACCAGGTCAGATCGAATTTCTGATCATCGATCCAAAGAAGACCGATTTCACTATTTTCGATGGTCTTCCCTATCTTCGTGGCGGTAGTGTGATTGTTGAGATACGCGCTGCCTGTGAAGCGCTCTTGGAACTGGCTCGCGGAGAGATGCCGCGACGGCAGCGTGTCATCGCTAACCGAAGCATGAAGATCAAAACCTTTAACCAGCGCTTTCCAGAAGAGGCGCTTCCTCCAATCGTCGCTCTCGTTGACGAGTATCATTTGCTGAAGAGCCAGATGGACAAAAAAGAACAGGAGGCGTTTGAACAACAACTCAGCATTCTTGCCGCTGCTGCTCGTTCGGTTGGTATTCACCTCGTCGTAGCAACGCAGCGACCCAGCGCCGATGTACTCACCTCAACGATCAAAGCCAATTTAGATGCGCGTGTAGCGTTACGTGTGGCTTCCGGAGTCAACTCCCGCGTTATTCTCGACACTCCAGGCGCAGAAAACCTGCTCGGTCAGGGTGATATGCTCTTTCGCCGCTCTGATGGGAGCCTGATTCGCCTGCAGGCGCCGTTTATGGACGAAGATGAGATGATCGGGTGGATCAATGATCAATGCAGACGGCGCTGATACCAGTTACCGTTGATAACGCTGCATTGTTATATGCGGGTTCAGGCTTTGTGATGCCAGGCGGGGTTCGTTCCCGCTCCTTCCCCCTCACGTCACCTGCCTGACCTGCCGAAACACATCGCGATCCCAGGCGCGCGTTTCGAGGATGTGCAGCATCCGATCAACCGCATCCCAGACATCGACGAAGCGCAGGTAGAGCGGTGCAAACCCGAAGCGCACAATGTCTGGCGCGCGGAAATCGCCGATCACTCCCGCAGCGATGAGCGCCTGCATCAAGGCATACCCCTGGGGATGGCGGAAACTGACCTGACTTCCGCGTTCCGCGTGGTCACGCGGCGTGATCAGTTCCAGACCATACCCGGCACAACGCATCTCGACCAGCTGGATGAACAGGTCGGTCAGCGCCAGCGATTTTGCCCGCACCTGCTGCATATCAACCTCGAGCAACAGATCGACCCCGCATTCGAGCGCAACCATGCCGAGCACCGGCGGGGTCCCGCATAAATAGCGTCCAATGCCCGGCGCCGGCTCGTATACCGGAGTGAACGCAAATGGCGTCGCGTGCCCCATCCAGCCGGAAAGCGGCTGGACAAACGATGACTGCCATCGACGCGCCACGAACAGATACGCCGGCGCGCCAGGACCGCCGTTGAGGTATTTATACCCGCATCCGACTGCGAAATCGACACCGGCGCCGTTTACGTCCACCGGAACCGCTCCCGCCGAATGCGCCAGGTCCCAGAGGGTGAGCGTGCCACACGCATGCGCCTGGCGCGTCAGTCGATGCAGATCGTACATGCGCCCGGTTTTGTAGTTGACATGGGTGAGCAACAGGACGGCCACCTGATCGTTCAAATGCGCTTCAATCCGTTCAGCATCCACCAGACGCAGTTCGTGAGCATCGCCGAGCAGCTGGATCAACCCCTGCGCCATGTACAGATCGGTCGGAAAATTGTCCGGCGTCGAAAGCACCAGGCGCCGACCCGGATTCAGCGTCAGCGCAGCAGCAAGAGTCTTGAAGATATTCACCGACGTGGAGTCGGCACAGATAACCTCATCAGAATGCGCTCCGATCAATTGGGCAATTTTGCCGCCAATGCGCGCCGGAGCATTGATCCAGTCACACGCCGTCCACCCTCTGATCAGCATGCGCCCCCATTCATCCTGGACGACCTGGCGCATGCGCTCGGCGGTGCGCTTCGGTAGCGGACCGAGCGAGTTGCCATCGAGATAGATGAGATCATCAGGCATGTGGAAGAGATCGCGAACGCGCGCCAGCGGATCGGCGGCGTCGCGCGCGATCAGTGCAGCTCGGGAAACCGGTTCCATGGCGATCTCCTTCCTGGCGCCTCTGGTGCTTTTTTGCGCGAGAGAGCGGCGGAGTCAAAACGTGCGGCATTATAGCATAGAACATGTTCACTGTGGGTGGAGATCTATTTTCGCAGTTTTATCTTGACAAATCGATTTTATTAGGATATGCTAACCACACAGGTTTGAATGTCCATACCACCAGCAGACAATGAATGAGACCCCTCAACACGGAGCGCATATGAAGCACAAGACAGGTCGATTGTTGGTTGGATGGCTGCTTGCAATGGCGCTGATCGCGTGCGCGCAAACGCCGGCAACGCCTTCTCTCACACCAACAGCCGCTGCAACCGGACTCGATGGCATTAAGGAGTATCTGCTCGGACAGACGCGCGAACTGAACCAGGCTGCTGCTGAACTCCAGGCGTCATCCAATGACTATTATGCGCTGGCGCAGTCTACCGGCTTCGATTATGCGACATTGTGGAAAACTCAACGATCAGAAGTCATTGCCACCATCGAGTCTGCGCGAGCTGCGTGGATCAAGGCAAGCCCAATTTATGAGAAGATGGAGGGCATTGTCGCTGGAACTCCCGGTTTATCACAGTTCGATGTCGATCTCGATGCCGGCGCCGCCGGCAGTGAAGACCCCGACAATGCCGTTTCGTTCGATATAGCGCTCCCCGATGGACGCATCCTTTCCAGGCCGGGCAACCTCTTTGGCGTGACCGAAAGCACGCTCTGGGGAACTGAACCGACCTTTACTGCAAACATTCCCGCCGACTGGAATAACGATGGCGCGATCACATTCGGTGAGACCTTGCCCGATGCGAATGTGCTCAAAGGAGGCGTCGACTTACTGGTGCAGATGGCAAATGACCTGCATACAGCAGCCGAAGCATGGACGCCGACCGAGTCGGATGCATTTACTGCACTTGTGGTTATGGTTCCGACAATGAGTGAATATTTCGCGTCCTGGCGAGACTCGCGCTTTGTTTCGGGTGATGCTTCCACCCAGCGCGACTTCAATGTCATCTCGCGTCTTGCCGATATTCAAGACATCCTTGGTGGGTTGGAAGTCGTGTATGCTCAGGTGCGCCCACGTGTCGAAACAGTCGATAGTGTGCAGGCTGAGCAGATTGCGACGGGATTGCGAGATTTGAAAGCGTTTGTCGCCGACGTCTATGCACAGGAACAAAGTGGCAGACGATTTACTCCGGAGGAAGCCGATATCCTCGGCGCCGAAGCGCAAAATCGAGCTACAGCGATTACCGGACAGATCAGTCAGGCTGCTGGTTTGCTCAATATCAAGATCGAGGAGTGATCGAGCGTGCGTCTATTATCGTTCTCGGTTATCGCCCTCTGCCTGATCTGCTCCTTCCTTGCACCATCTCTGGCATATGGGCGATGGCAGGCGCCAGGACAAACAGCTGAACAGATTCGCGCTGCGCTTCTTCAGACTCAATTGCGCATGCAAGATGATCGTTCAGGTGCATACATCTATCTGGAAGAAGCACAGCACGCCTATGACGCTCTCTCGCCGACAATTGCTGAATACGAGCCCGGCGCCGACACGCGCGCGCGCGCCGGTTTTGCGGCAGCCAGACAGGCGCTTGCAGATGGGGATCGACCATCGTTCGCCGCAGCACGATCACAAATATGGACTTCAATCCTTGCCGGTGGGTACGGCGTCGTTATTGGAGCATTACACGCCGGCGACGCCCACACCGCACAGCAGTGGCTGGCAGTGCGCGAGTTTCGCCACGCCACACGCTTCTCGCGCCCCAACGCCGATGCTGCTCGCGCTGTCCGTGATGCAGCCGCACATACGATCCCGGCCGCCGATGCAGTTCCGGTCGTCCAGGCAGACCTTCTTGATACGTATCAGGCGCGTCTCAACGAAGCATTAATGACCTTGCGCGTTGCTGAGCGCCAGGGTTTTGCCGAACGACGCGCTGAACTGGCGGCGCTTGCCGAAGGGTACTTTGCCATTCTGGCGCCTGCCTATGCCGGGCAACGCGGTGCACCGGCGGCTGCCGTCGCTCAGAAGGCGTTTGCTCATCTGCGCCAGGCGGATGCGCCTCTCGCAGACTCTCTGGAAACGGTAGAGCAGATGCTGCGCGGGTTTCGTGCGGCGCCCCTGACCCCGGCAGAACAGAAGCGGCGAAGCGGACAGATGACTCGCTTCCTCCGTCTGGTTCCCATCGAGTATGAACGAGGTGTGCGTCATGGGCAGGTGACGATTGATCTCGAAATCCGTGAAGCAATCACGTTCCACGCGGGCGCCTTCGCCGCCTTCACCGATCTTCGCGATCTGCTGGAACAGCGCGATGCTGCATTAACAGAACGGGTTGCCAGGCAATTCGATACGCTTGGCGCGATGCTTGCCAGTGCAGGGAACCGCACTGACGTCACAGACCCGCCGGTGGTGCAGGCGGCAACAACCGCCCTCCTCAATGATCTTGCCATGCTTCTCCCTCAAGAATGGCAGAAACAGGATGCCAGCGCTGATTTTGACGTGATCCGCACCGCTCTCGATCAGATGGAACAGGCAGTCAAAGCAGGCGAGTATACACTGGCAGAGTCGGCGCGCCTGGACGCCTATGCCATTATGGAGATCGGTCCGGAGGCCAAATTGATTGCGTTTGCGCCACAGCACAAGCCTGTCATCGAGGGACTCTTCTGGTATGGGAAGGGAGAACACAAAGGTCTGGCCTACCTTATCGAGCAACGCGCTCCTTTTGCTGAAATCGCCGCGACACGGGCCGCACTCGATCAGGCGCTGGCAGAGGCCGAACAGGCGCTGGCAGGCAGTAATGCGCCCGGAGCGATTGTAACCAACGCCGCAGTGATTGTCTTTCGCGAAGGGCTGGAAACAGTGCTGATCCTGGCATCATTGATGGGAAGCCTGAAGGTCGGTGCGCAGCGGCAGTTTCGGATGCCGCTCTGGATCGGCGCTGCGCTGGCGTTCGTCGCCACAATCATAACGTGGGTGCTGGCTCAGAATGCGCTTATGGCGATGGCACGCTTCGGCGAAACGCTTGAAGCCATTGTTTCGCTGATTGCTATCGCGGTCCTTTTGCTTATTACCAACTGGTTCTTCCACGATGTGTACTGGAAGGACTGGATGTCGGCATTTCATCAGCGTAAGAAGCGCATTCTTAGCGGACGGGCCGGACAATGGATCGGTTTGATTACGCTTGGATTCGCCAGTATCTATCGCGAAGGGTTCGAGACGGTATTGTTCCTTCAGGCGCTCACCCTCGAAGCCAGCCTGAGCATTGTATGTGCAGGAGTGGCGATCGGGCTGACATTGACGCTCTGTATTGGTCTTGCGGTGTTTGTTATGCAGGCGAAACTGCCGCACAAGAAGATGTTGATCATCACCGGCATTCTCATCGGTGCTGTGTTGCTCCAGATGGTTGGGCACACAGTCAACGTTTTGCAGGTGATCGGCTGGCTGCCAATCCATCCGATGCGCTGGCTTGAACTACCGTACTGGATGGGATTCTGGTTTGGCTTGTACCCTACCTGGGAAGGCATAGGGTTACAGGCATCTGCAGCCATATTTGTGATTGGCAGCTACTATCTTGCGGAACATATGCACCGGCGCGAACGCCGGATGGCAGTCGCGGCGTCACACCGCATCCATCGCGTCTGAGGAGTATTCGATGCCTGGCGAAACATCTGTCGACTGGATAACGCTGATTCAAATGACGCTCGCACTGGGAATACTCTCGGTGTGTTGCTGGCTCATCGGGATAACCATCACTGCACAACGATCTGTGCGTCGCCAGCATCGCCTCAAGGCGCAGAACGACCGTGAACGCACCAGATTGCTGCCACAAAACGCTTCCGGCGCTGTGCTTTCACCGGACGACTATGGAGATCACCAGAAGGAGGGACGCCATGCTCTCTGCAACCGTGTCCGCACCTCGCAACCGTCATCTGACAGCAATCGTGAATCGATTGCTTGATGAGGAACTTTCCCAACTCGCCAGCCATTCGTCGGCCAGCGCGCCGTCATTGTCGCCCTCAGCGCGCGCTGCGGTTGTCGAGATTGTAACCCGTACCATGGAACGCCTCGATCAGGAGCATACCGGCGCGCGAAGGAAGACCCGGTATGGCAAACAATGAACCTGTCTATCGACCAGGCGAGCATCTGGAGACAGCAGGGGAGGTCGTATGAAAGCCACATTGTTTCTTGATCTGTCGGAACAGGTGACAATCCCCGAAGATGGCACGATCAGCCGCACCCTGTACCAGGACGCCTCCTTGAAGGCGGTGCTGTTCGGGTTTGCAGCCGGACAGGAATTATCAGAGCATACGGCATCGATGCCGGCGATCATGCACTTCATCCAGGGCGAAGCGCGGGTCACGCTCGGGACTGACGTGATCGATGCCCGCCCTGACACCTGGGTGCATATGCCCGCGCATCTGCCGCATAGCATTCACGCTAAGACGGCAGTTGTCATGCTGTTGCTGTTACTGAAGGTGGGTAAAATGGAATAATGCTCTACCTCATCGTGCTCACGTTGCACAATCTGATGCGCTGGGTCACGCTGGCTGCCGCGCTCTGGGCATTGTACCGCGCATTCCGCGGCTGGATCGGCGCGCGACCGTGGGGGCGCGCCGATCAGCGCGCCGGTCGCTGGTTCGCACTGGCACTCTCGGTGCAGTTGCTGATCGGCGGCGCGTTTTACTGTCTGTCGGACTCTCTGGCGTATCTGGTGTGGACGAGTCCAGACACGGTCATGCGCGAACCATCGCTCCGCTTTTTTGTTGTCGAACACAGCCTGCAGATGTTCGTTGCGCTTGCCATGGCACATATAGGGAGCGCACTGGCGCGCAAGGGACGCTCCGACACACAGCGCCACCGGCGTGCGGCGCTCTTTTTTTCAATCAGTCTTCTTATCGCGTATGGAGCCATTCCCTGGCCCTGGTCGCCGTATGCACGACCACTGGTGCGGTTGGGCTGGGGATGGTAATACCATTTTAGATTTTAGATTTTAGATTTTGGATTGCAGATTATCGCGCAGGGTGTTCTGATGCGCTTTGACGGAACCCTGCTTGCAGAGTATTCAAGTGAACCTGGTATAACAGGGGGAGGCTCGCTATGGCGGAAATGACGACCGGTTCAGTACGCCTGCGTCCGATTGCTCTTCCTGTCGAGCATGGCGGCTGGGGCTTCCTCGGTGCGCCGATCGTGCTTGGATTGTGGGTTGCCCCTTCGGTTGCAGGTTTCTGGCTTAGCCTTGCGGCACTGGGGGTCTTTCTGACACGCCAGCCGTTGAAACTTGCGCTTGGTGATCGACAACGAGGGAAACGCTACCCGCGCACGGTATGGGCAGAGCGATTCGTTGTGTTGTATGGCGCAGGCGCACTGCTGGCATTCCTTGCTGCCTGGCTGACAGCAGAGCACGCATTCTGGTTGCCGCTGTTGCTGGCGCTGCCGCTTGCCCTCATACAATTGCGCTACGATCTGATCAGGCAGAGTCGAGCATTGCTGCCGGAAATATGCGGCGCACTTGCGCTTGCCGCGCTGGTTGCCGCACTGGCGTTGTGCGGCGGGCGGCAGATCATTCCTGCGTTGCTGCTCTGGTTCTTGCTGGCGCTCAAAGCAACCGGCGCCATCATCTACGTGCGCGCCCGCATTCGTCTGGCGCGCAATACGCCTGTTGCACGTGCACCGGTCTACCTGACGCATGCCATCGCGCTGGCTGCAGTCACCGGGCTGGCGTCGGCCCGTCTGGTTCCCTGGCTGGCCGTGGCGGCTTTTGGGCTGTTACTGGTTCGCGCGATCATCGGGTTACTTCCTCGCAGCCTGAAAACGCCAACCGCAATCGTCGGCATACAGGAACTGGGGTTCACGACGTTGACCGTCGTTGCAATCGCTGTGGGGTATACAACTCCATGGTGATTCCCGTCCGCATGAAACCAGACTCGAACTAGAATGAGAGCGCGCTGTGACCACGGCCAGTCTCGTATGTCAAACAGCACACGACACACACCGACGGACGCTGTATTTCAACACCCAGCATCACTTCCTGACTGTCTCTGTTGATCTGCATACAACATTATCGTTTGATCGAGAAGGGCGACTGATCGGCGCGTTCCTCGATGGCGTCAATTACCGTCGTGGACTGTGCGGCGATATTCTGATGAAACGCGCCGGCTCTCCAGGGAGCAAGTCCCGACGCCGGCTCACCCTGGAAGAACGCCGGCAGTTACTCTCGCTGATCAGAAACCATCTCACCGTCATTCGCGAAGATACGCCAAAAACAACCGGCGCTGAGATTCATGCCTGGCTGGATCGCGCCCTGGCGTGGGACGTCGAGCGACTGGAGGCTGAACGCGTCGCTTTTTTCTCGATTTACAAGCCGATCAGCATCCTTCCGCCCGATCAGTACCTGTCACTGGTTCTCCAGGCTGCTGAAGGGTGTAGCTGGAATCGCTGCACATTCTGCACCCTCTACCGTGATCGCAAATTCCGCATCAAATCGTGCGCTGAGTTTCGTCATCATATCCAGCAGGTGAAGGATTTTGTCGGCGCAGGCATAACGATGCGCAAGTCAATCTTTCTCGGCGACGCCAATGCCCTGATTATCCCCCAATCCCGCCTGCGCGAACTGCTCGCCATTGTGCACGACGAATTCGTGTTCGGCGGTCGCAACGGAATGAAAGGCATCTATGCCTTCATCGATATTTTCGGTGCAGAGCGAAAGACGTTCGATGATTATCGTGACATGCGTGATGCCCAGGTGAAGCGCGTCTATCTGGGACTCGAAAGCGGCGATGAAGAGGTGTTCCGCTGCCTGAACAAGCCTGGTTCTCCTGCGGCGTGCATCGAAGCAGTGCGTATGATCAAGTCAGCCGGCATCAATGCAGGTATTATTCTTCTGGCAGGCGCGGGCGGCACACGCCTGGCCTCAGCGCATGTCACTCATTCGCTCGCGGCGCTTGCAGCGATGAACCTGGGCGCTGGCGATCTGGTGTATGTGTCACCGTTGATTGTCTCATCTGATAGCCCGTATATGCAGTCGCTTCGTGACTTCCAGAGCGAACCTCTGCAGGGACCAGCTATTCACCAGCAACTTGAACACCTCAAATCCGGCGCGAAAGCTGTCTGCGGCAGTGGAGCAAAGGTGGCGTTGTACCACCTGGAGGAGTTCATCTACTGACCATACTGACTCCCAGCAGGGTCGCAGCAGCAGCGAAGCGGTCGGTCCAGAGGCGCGCGCGCTGATCGCCGGTGACCGCACGCGCCGCCAGAGCTGCGTAGTGGGTTGTACGAATGGCGAAGATGTCATTCTGCGCGCGCCACAGATCGATTTCGAACGGCAGCGCGCGTACCAGCCGCGCCAGGCTGAGAAGACGGTCGAGTAGCGGCGATGATTCAGGGTCGGTCACGAGCCGCGCCGCGACCTGCTCGACAGCATGGCGCAGTTCGCGTATCAGCGGCTCACGCGCCAGTGAGACTCCTGCCCGACGCGCCGCATCGATCAGCGTTCGCGCCCGATCGAAATCCGGCGGCTCGGTCGTCAGCGCGCGGTAGACCGCCATGCTCATCGCATACTCCGCCGCTGCCGCAACTTCTGGCGGTAACGGAATGCCCTGGTTGGTCAGGAATGAGATCAGCGGCGTATGCCGATCGTAGAGACGCTGATAGGCGGCGGCAGTTTCCTCAAGCGCGGGCGCCAGAATCGACTGCACGATCGCGCGCTGTTCATCATAGAAGACCGACTTGAGCGAGTAATCGAGCCGCCCGAAGTGACTGGTCAACGCCTGGATCACACCCGCAAGATCGGCACGCTCGAAGGCTGGCGAGATGGTATGGAGCAGATCAGCATAACTGGCAGCGCCATCTTCGGTGCGCACCCCGCCGATCAGGTTCTGGTCTCCAAGATGCAACACACCATAGCGGAGTTCCGCCGACTCCAGCGTAATGGTTGACGTAACCCGCGCCACACCCAGCGCCAGTTTTGCATGACCGGCTTCCATCACGCGATGGCGGCGCTGCTCAACGGTGTAGCAGTACGCTTTCCCCGGTTCGCTCTGCGCATTGAAGAGCGACGTTGCGGCATAGTGCGCCGCCACCTGACGCAGATCCACCACGTGCGGCAACACCAGTTGCTCGTAGACGCCGCGTCCGTTGCCAAACTGCGGCAGATTGCTCGGCGCGTCCGCCAGACGCCGCAGAAACTCCGGCTCCAGATCGTGACCGTCAAGCGTCCGCGCCAGTTGAATGGCGCGCGCCGCGTACTGCAATACCTGAACCGTTTCGAGACCCGAAATTTCGGCGAAGAACCAGCCGCAACTGGTGTACATCAGCATCGCCTGTCGCTGAATTTCGAGCAGGTGCAATACTTCGACCTGCTCTTCAGCGTTCAATTCACGCGTTGCGTGTTCGGCAAGGAACGTGTTGATCGACTCAGGCGACCGGTCGAGCACCACATGGATGTAGTCGTCGCGCGCGGCCCATGGGTCGAGCAAGAGACGCTCGGCAGCGGCTTCGAACCGTACCGCCAGCTGATCGCGCAGCCAGTCGAGCGCAGCGCGCAATGGCGCGCGCCAGGTCTGTTTCCATCCCTCACGCCCGCCATTGCTGCACCCGCAGTCGCTGCGCCAGCGTTCAATGCCGTGGAAGCAGCTCCATGAGGTGCATTCGGCGATCTGCACTTCGTGCGTCGGCGGGTGAATGGCGAGAAACTCAGAGTAGTTCGTCAGGCGCGCCAGCCGCTCGCGTTCCAGGTATGAGAGCGCATAGGCGAGCGCCATGTCGCCGCGGGGATGATGGTGTCCATATGTCTCGCCATCGGTGGCAATGTGCACCAGTTGCGGGCCCGGACGACCATTGAACCCGCCAAGCAGACGATGGGCGAAGTTGCCGCCGTTGTAGAGCAACCCTTCAAATGCAACCGCGCGCGAAATCGGACCATCGTAGAAGAAGATGACGATGGAATGTCCTGACGGAAGCCGCTGCAGATACGGCATCGTCGGGTCGATTTTGCCGCCGCTGACGTCCTGCCAGGTCGTTGCGCCGATCTTCCGCACCGAACGCGCCTGGTAGGGAGACAGAATAGTAAAGCGAATACCGCACTCCGCCAGGGTTTCGAGCGTCTCGGTATCGACCGCAGTCTCCGGCAGCCACATCCCTTCCGGCATACGTCCGAACCGTCGCTCGAAATCACGAATGCCCCAGATGACCTGGGTGCGTTTGTCGCGTTTACTGGCAAGCGGCATAATCATGTGGTTATACGCCTGCGCGATTGCCGACCCATGACCCGAGAAGAGTGAACGGCTGTGTCGATCAGCTTCGACGATCGCCTGATAGGTCGAGGAGCTATGTTTTTCGAGCCAGGCGAGCAGCGTCGGACCGAAGTTGAAACTGATGCGCGCGTAGTTATTGACGATCTGAACGATGCGACCATCGCCGTCCAGAATGCGCGACGCCGTATTGGGCGTGTAGCATTCAGCGGCGATGCGTTCATTCCAGTCGTGGTAGGGATGGGCGGAGTGCTGCGGCGCTATCGTCTCGAGCCACGGGTTTTCGCGCGGCGGCTGGTAAAAATGCCCGTGAATACAGATATACCGTTCCAACCCTCACTCCTGCTTCTTCCGCTCTTCCCACAGTTCGGTAAACGTCCTGGGCGCAAACGGCGGGAAATCGCGCTGATGCGTCCAGCCATCGAGCGGCGGCGGCAGCCAGCGCACCTGTCCATTCCGCGCCAGCAGGTGCGTGCCAAAGGAAGCGAGTTTCCCCCCTAGGCGGTAGAGCGCCGGATTGGTCATCACCTGACGCCAGCCGAACATTGCCGGCGGTTCGTACACTTCGTGCCTGCCATGCTTCACCGCATCAGCGCGCAGCCGCAACAACAGATCGGGGATGGCGATCTTGACCGGACATGCCCACTCACACGCACCGCACAGACTGGACGCATGCGGGAGTTTGTGCGCATCAGGAAGGTCGGGCTGCAACAGCGGCGTCAGAATAGCGCCGATCGGACCAGAGTACACTCCGCCATACGCATGCCCGCCGATCGACTGGTAGACCGGGCAGGCATTCAGACAGGCGCCACAACGAATGCACATGAGCGCCTCGGCATACTTCCCGCCAATAATCTCCGAGCGGCGATTGTCGAGCAGCACCAGATGAAACTCCTCTGGTCCATCCGGCTCATGCGGTCGGCGAGGTCCACTGATAATCGAGGTATAGACCGAGAGGCGCTGCCCGGTTGCCGAGCGCGCCAGCACCTGCAACAGCACACCCAGGTCATCGAGGCTCTCGCAGATACGCTCGATCCCCATAATGGCAACGTGAATACGCGGCGCCGTGGTGGTCAGACGCGCATTGCCCTCGTTTTCGACAATCACAATCGCGCCTTCGTTCGCCACCCCGAAGTTCACGCCGCTGATACCCATGTCTGCCTGAAGGAACCGTTGCCGCAATACAGTACGCGCCGTGCGGGTCATCGTTGGAATATCGTCGGTCGGCTCCATGCCCAGGTGTTTGACAAACAGATCACGCACCTGCTCGCGCGTCTTGTGGATAGCAGGCGCAATAATATGCGATGGCGTCTCACCGGCGAGTTGAATGATGTATTCGCCAAGATCGGTTTCAATGACCTCCAGCCCGGCGTGTTCGAGCGCTTCGTTGAGATGAATCTCTTCCGATGCCATGGACTTCGATTTGACGATCGTGCGCACACCCCGCTGCCGCGCCAGGTCGAGGATATACCGGCGCGCCGCTTCGCCGTCTTCAGCCCAGCAGACGTGCCCGCCGCGCCGCTCGACATTGTCGGCGAGGCGCACCAGCAGTTCATCGAGGCGCGCCAGCGCCCCGGCGCGAATGGCGCGCGCCTGATTGCGCAACGACTCGAAATTATCCACATCGGCGACCGCCGTTGCACGATTGCCAACGAATCGGGTCGTCGCCCGCGCAAGCGCCGTTTGCAGCGATGGATCGTGCAATGCCCCATCAACACGCTCGACAAAAGCAATCGGATGTGTTGCCATGCTAATCTTCCTCTTCGTCTCTCAACGCTGCCCTGGAACCCTGTTTGCCAGCACTTCGGCGAGATGGCATGCCCGCGCCTGCGATTTTGACCGGCTGAGTCCACCCGCCATCTGCGTCATACAACTGGCATCGCCGGTCACCACAAGATCGCACCTACATTCGGCAATGTGCGTCAGTTTGCGCTGTAGCATCGCTTCAGAAATCTGATGCTGCTTGACGGCGAAGAGGCCGCCGAAGCCGCAGCACTCATCGCTCCCCGGCAATGCAACGATACGCGCCCCGGACACATGGTCAAGCAGGAGGCGCGCCTGCCGTCCCAATCCCATATAGCGCATGCCGTGACAGGCGTCGTGAAACGCAATGACCCCATCATACCGCGCGCCAACGTCCACCACGCCAAGCACATCGACCAGGTATTCGCTCAGTTCATAGGTGCGTTGCGCCAGTTCCTTCGCAGCAGCTGCGTGGCGCGTGCCGTGGAACAGTTCGTGGTACAGATGGCGAATCATCGCGCCGCACGAACCGGACGGGAGCACGACATCCCCCTGATTCCGCAGGATTTCGAGCGTGCGCCCGGCAACTGCATAGGCATCATCGCGGAACCCGGCATTGAACGCCATCTGCCCGCAGCACGTCAGCCCGCGTGGAACAACCACCTCGACCCCCTGGCGTTCGAGGAGTTCCGCAGCGGCAAACCCGATATTGGGATAGATCTGATCAACAATGCATGTAACAAAGAGTACAGCGCGCCGGTGCGGTTGCGCGGTCATCGAGGACCTCTTCTCTTTCCTGAGACAATGCGTATTCCATTCGCATTATAGCAAAAGTCACACCCTGCCGCGCATGGCGCGATTCTAATACATCTCTTATCTTCCGACGGCATCCTTTTTGAAGTGCATCGCGTCTATTACAGTGACATAGATATCGCGGCGGCTAACCACAACAATCAGTATAAGCAGACGCAACAGCATCAGCCATTGCCGCCGCCTTATCCCCTCTTTCACGGTCGCCGGCAAGCGACCGTTTTTTGGTTGGTGTGGCAGGCGAGCGTATTCTGATCGCAAGAAATAAGCCGGGAGGCAGCACACTGCACACCTCCCGGCTTCCACCACCGGCGCCTGGTTTTCCCGGCGCCCGGTTCTTTCATTCCAGCGATTCGAGCAACAGTTCCGCCATATCCTTGCGCGCCAGTTGCTCATCGACACCAGCATTCTTTGCCGCGTCCTCGAACATGACCATGCAGAAGGGGCAGGCGAGCGCCAGCGTTTCCGGTTTTTCCTGCATCAACTGCTCGAGGCGGATCGCATTCACGCCGCGTTTGCCCCATCCCTCCATCCAGACATTGCCACCGCCGCCGCCGCAGCACATCGCGCGCTCACGGTTCCAGTCCGGCGCCTCAACGAGCTGGACGCCGGGGATGGCGCGCAGCACATCGCGCGGTGCGTCATAGATGTCGTTGTAACGCCCGATGTAGCACGGATCGTGGTAGACGACCTTCTGATTGACCGGTCGCTTCGGATTGAGTTTACCCTCGCGCACCAGTTGCGCCAGCAGATCGGTGTGGTGGATCACCTCGTAGTCGATGCCGGCGCGCCCGCCAAACTGGGGATACTCGTTCTTGAGCGTGTTGAAACAGTGAGCGCAGGTGGTCACAATCTTCTTGAATTTGTACTGGTGCATCGTCTCAATATTCGCCTGCGCCTGCGCCTGGAAGAGCAGTTCCTCTCCCATACGGCGCGCCGGATCGCCGGTGCAACTCTCTTCTTCGCCGAGGATGGCAAAATCAACACCGGCGCGGGTCAGCAGTTGCACCATCGCGCGCGCGACACGTTTCGAGCGTTCATCGTAGGCTGGTGCGCACCCCACCCAGTAGAGCACGTCAGCGCTCTCTTTTTCCGCCATGGTCGGCACATCCAGCCCATCCGTCCAGGCTGTGCGCTCACGTGCCGGCAGGCGCCACGGGTTGCCGGCGCGCTCGATCCCCTCCAGCACTCGCTTGACATTCGACGGCACCTCGCTCTGGATCATCGTCAGATTGCGGCGCACATCAACGATCAGGTCAACGTGCTCGATCATCGCCGGGCACTCTTCCATGCAGGCGCGGCACGTCGTGCAGGACCAGATTTCATTTTCGGTATAGATTTCGTGCTCAATCAACGGCAGCGTCTCACGGTCGCCATCGATCTTCGCGTATACTGGCTGGCGTTCGGCGACTGGTTTGGGCGCTTCATTGTACTGATCAGTCGTCAACACCGTATGCGCCCGTCCCAGGCTGCCGTCGTGGAGCAACACCGGCTCGCCGCGTTGCAGGTTTGCCATTTTGGTGATCAGGAACTTGGGCGACAGCTGCGAACCCGACGCATATGCCGGGCATTTCGACTGGCAGCGCCCGCACTGCATACAGGCGTCGAAATCGAGCCGCTGCTTCCAGGTGAAATCCGCCAGCGTCGCAACACCGAGGCGTGGTTCGTCCTTCTCGATCTCAGCCTCCAGATTCGGGATAGGGGTCAACGCCCCCTTCGGTTCCAGGTCGCGGAAGAAGGTGTTGAGCGGCGTATAGAAGATGTGCTGGAGTTTCGAGAACGGAATTGACGCAATGAAGGCAAAGGTGACGAGCGTATGGCTGAACCAGAAGAACAGGTGCAACCCCAGACCGACCGGGCTGCCGTCGCCCAGCCCGATGCCCCGAAAAACAACCGCCAGCCCATACCCGACGAACGCGCGCGGCGCCCAATCCTGCATGAAGACCGGGACGCCGCCGATCGTCTGGTTCGCCAGGCGCAACCCTTCGATGAAATAGCCACTGATGCCGATATACCCGAGCACTGCCAGCGCCCACAGATCGGTGCGCCGGTTGTGCAGCCGGTCGGGATACTTCGTGTAGCGACGATATGCCATCCAGAGAATGCCGGCAATGAACACCAGCCCCATGAAATCCATGATTAATTCATAGTTTTTGTAGAAGTCGCCGACCAGGATTTTTCCGGCGTCTTTCCCCATCAGCGGAATGGTAAAATCTTCTTCGACGGCGATAATGTCGGTGCCGATGAACAACGCCAGAAACCCGAAAAAGACCAGCGCATGCATGATGCCCGGCCGCCGATCCTTCAGCGTCTTCTTCTGCCCGAAGACCTGAACCAGAAACTCAGCAGTCCGTCTGCCGAGATCATTGATCCGCGCATCAGGACGACCTTTGCGCCAGCGGTTGACATCGCGCAGAATACCCCACGTCATGACTGCCAGCACAATGATTGCAGAGCCATAGACCGTCAACGAACCAAGCGTCTCGCCGACGTTCCAGTAAATCTCACGAATGGCTTCGGTCATACGGAGCTCCCCAGGGCCTCAGGGCCGGAACTATGATGGTATTCATCCAGGCGTCCGCCACAGCGAGGGACAGGTACGACTCATGCGGGGCGCATCGCTGCGCTGCATTGTGCAAATGATAGCAGATGTGTCAATACTTCCGTAGCATATCACAATTGGCACACTGCGTCAAAACAGCGCATAAGATGCACAGAGCACGTGCAAATGCTTTACAGCGCATAGATATGCTGTGCGGTCCGCCACAATCCTAGCACGTCGTGACGCGCTGTGGAGAGAAGAGGATATGGCAGGAGGTTAAAGGTTCGTAACCGGTGCTGACGCCTTTAGGAATAGTCGCTCCAACGCAGAAGGGGCAGGTGATAACACCCGCCCCTTCTGCAGCACGGACCCGCGGCAACGACACGCGACCGGATCAGGAGCGCGCCCCGACGCATGACGCTGCCGCCGCGCCCGCTATCGGGATTCCGGCTTGCCCGACATGATCATCGACAGGAAGTACAATGTGGCAGCGATCAATACGATAGTGAAGAAAGCCATAAGGAACGGCGCCATAGCCAGCCTCCTTCCACGAGAGATATGATAGATCATGCATTGTTATATTTTGAATGCACGACACTTTCACTTCTCGCCTTTTCAGTATATCACGCTGCGGTATGAAGTGCAAGATTGCTATTACGCACGATAAGCAAATCTTGCATTTTTCTAACAGATATCTAACATTATTGCGTCCAAAGCAGTATAATCGCCGCCAGGGAGAATTTTCCAATAATGTGCGTCGTAGCGGCGCACACCATCATTCCCCCACCCGCAGCACAATCTTCGCCGCGCGAGTCGCTCCTGCAAGCAACTCCTCGAACGCCGCCGGTCCCGCCGCAAGTGGTCGCTCTTCGAGCCACTCGCCATCGAGCGGAACTCTGCCCGCCGCCAGCAGATCGAGCGCACGCGCAAAGTCGGCGTCACTGTACGTGAAACTGCCGATGATGGTAATCTCCTGACGAACGATATAATTGGCAGGAACCATCGACTCTTCTTCGTGTAATCCAATAAAGACGACACGTCCGCCAGGGGTGACGGCGCGCACCGCCTGATCGCGCGTGACGGCAAGCCCCACAGCGTCGATCGCTGCATCGGCGCCGCCCGGCGCGAACGCCTGCACCGCCGCCAGCACATTGTCACGCGCATTCACGGTCGCTGTAGCGCCCCATGCGCGGGCAACCGCCAGTCGCCGTTCGGAAACATCACTCACCAGAATCTGTTCAATACCGGCGGCCCGTGCCGCAACCAGACAGAGCAATCCAATCGGCCCGGCGCCGAGGATCACGAGGCGCTGCGGTGCGTCAGCATGCGCCACAGCACGCACACCGCACGCCAGCGGTTCGGTGAGAGCGCCCAGGGTCAGCGACACGTGATCCGGCAAAGGGATGCACAGATGCGCGGGAACCGCGACATACGCGGCGAATGCACCAGGACGATGGGCGCTGATCAGTTGCCGGTTGCGGCAGAGATTGCTTTTCCCTGCCCGGCACAGATCGCATACGCCGCACGTCAGCAATGGGTTAAACGTCACCCGCGTACCGGCGCGCGCCGGTGACCCATCACTCAGCGCCGCATCACAGTCGAAGGCGATCCGCCCGGCTGCTTCGTGCCCCATGATCAGCGGCGGCCGGCGCAAGCTGTTCTGCCCCAGATATCCGCTCAGTTCCGACCCGCAAATCCCGACCGACGCAACTTCGACCAGCACCTCGCCCGCTTTCGGCGCCGGCACCGGTTCGCGCCGCAACTCCATCTGGCGCGGTCCCAGCCAGACCAGCGCGTCCATGCTCTGGTTGTGCATGCCATTCTCCTGCACGTTTCAGACCTGCGTTTTATACCATTTTAGATTGTAGATTTTGGATTGGAGATTGCTGCGATAGCATTGCAATGCGCTCTGATGAGCGTGCGTATGCGACTTGTTCAATTCCAATTGGTATTACACCACCGAGAACACAAATGTCAGACGTGCGCCCCAGCGCTTGCGTTTCACACCACCGGGGCGCAGAGGAGGCAGAGGAATGTCGAACCGACGCCTTTCGCCTGCGCCTCCCGATCAGCACGACAACAAGATATCGCCTGATGATCGCACCACAAAGGCACGAAGTCCACAAAGGCCACGCTTACGGATCTCCCTTTTTCAAGCCCGTTGCACCTTCGCAGGCGCCTGTTCACGATCGGAGGGTCGGGGGAAGTCAAATATACTCGAGTTGACTTACCCGCCGTCGCCATTCGGTCTTGATCTCCACCTGCGTGCCATTGCTCGCCTGGAAATCCATCAGCAGACGGTTGAAGACATTCGGCTGGTCGAGGAAGGGGAAATGATTCGAGCGCGGCAGTTTAATGACCTGTTGCATTGAAGCGTGGTCATCGTGCAGAAAACGCGCCTGATCACACGATACGATGGCGTCCTTTTCGCCGAAAACCGCCAGCAACGGCGTCTCCAGGCGTTCAAGATCATCGCGCAGATCGGTCTCGACCACCGACGCAATCACGCGCTGCACCACCGTTTCGGAGAGGCTGTCGGTATCTTCGATGATTTCATTCAAAATCTGCGGATAATCGACATTGAGCTGGCGCATCAGGCGCGTCCAGACATTGCTGGGAGCGCTGCGACCGAACAGGCGCGAGAGCGCGCCGGGTCGAACGTGATTTTGGATGTGCGATCCCTGGATGGGGGCGCTGACGATCATGAGCCGCGAAACCCGATCCGGATGCTGGCCTGCGAGGCGGAGCGCGACCATACCGCCCAACCCGTGCCCGACGATGCTGGCTCTGGCAATGCCGAGCTGATCCATAAAGCGGATCACCAGATCGACATACTCAGCGATCGAAAATGCGCCATCGCGCCGATCCGACTCGCCAAACCCCCAGAAATCGATGGCAAACGTGCGATACCGTTCGGCGGCGTGCTCCATCGTCGGCAACCAGTAGCGCCACGATCCAAGCCAGCTATGCAGAAAGATTACCGGCGCGCCGCGGCGACCGACAACCTCATAGTGCACCAATCGATTGTCGATATGAATCGCGCTCATGATCGACCCGGCTTTGCCGCTGACGATTCGATTTCCGACGCCGGCTGGATCAGCGGGATAATGAAACTGAACGTACTTCCCTTGCCTGGTTCACTTTCGACCCACATCTGTCCGCCGTGCATTTCGACATACGATTTGGCGATCGACAACCCTAGACCGGTGCCGCCTGCTTCATCGCGGAGCGGGTTATCGGCGCGGTAGAAGCGGCGGAAGAGGTGCTGTTGCTGCTCGGGTGAAATGCCTACGCCGTTGTCGATGACATCGACCTGAAGCAACCCGGCGGGGTTCAGTCCAGCGCGCAGTTTGACAGACCCTTCGGGATAGGTGTACTTCACCGCATTCGATGCCAGGTTCAGCACCACCTGTGTCAGGCGCGTTTCATCAGCCATGACCGGCGGCGTATGCTCGGCAACCTCGATGCTGAACGACAGACGCTTGCGCTCGATCTCGGCGCGCAACGTCTTGTCAACTTCCTCGAAGATAGCGCCGATGAAGACGTTCTCGAAGTTCAACCTGACCTTGTTATCGTCGATCCGCCCGATCTCCAGAATATCGTTGATCAGACTCATGAGCCGATGCGCATTGTTCTTCACCACGCTCAGGAACGACAGCTGCCCCTCATTAAGCGGTCCGCTGGCGCCGAGCATCAACAGGTCGACATACCCCTTGATCGATGTCAGCGGCGTGCGCAGTTCGTGTGAGACATTCGAGATAAATTCGCGTTTCGCGCGGTCGGCTTCGACTTCGCGAGTGATATCGTGGAGGACGACCACGCTGCCATAGATGGCATTTCGCGGTCCGACCCAGGGCGCAAAATTGAGCACAATCGACTGGTCTGGTTGAGGAAGCGCCAGCACTCGGTTATGGTTCTTCTGCGCTGCCGTGAGTTCCTGCAACCCCCGCTGCAACCCCTCATAGATGCGCCGGGCACGTTCTACGACCCCATCGTCCTCACAGGAGTACTCTGCAATGCGCGCCAGCGGCTGGTTGGCGACGAACGTCGCCGGAATGCGGAGGATCTGCTCGGCAGCCGCGTTGTACAGCACAATATGCTGCTGATCATCAACGACGATGACACCCTCGCCCAGGCTTTGCAGAATCGCCTGGTTCTTACTGTTTTCCTCGCGCTGCTGCGACCACAACTCGCCGCGTTCGGTAGCAATCTCGTTGATAATGGTGTAGAGCATGGCGTTGTGGATCACAATCGCCACTTCGTTCGCAATCGTCGCCAGCAGTTGTAGCTGATCCTGGTTAAAGAAGTTGACATCAGGGCTGGTCAGGATCAGGACTCCAAGCGGACCGTCCTGGGTCATCAGTGGCGCGGCGATCACCGAACGTACTTCCTCGGCGCGTCCTTCTTCGTGCAGCCAGCGCGCATCACCGCGCACATCTGCGATACAGACCGCCTCCTGCTGGTGCATCACCCATCCCGAAAGACCCAAACCGTTCTCGAACGTGATCGGAATATGCTTCGAGTCAACCGACCCATCGACATTGAGCACAGCGCGACAGACGAGGCGTCCGCTCTGAAGGTCGTGCAGCATGATCGAGCCGCGGCGCGCACCTACCGCCTTCGACGCCAGTTCCAGCGCGCGGTTCAGGGTCGTTTGCAAGTCAAGGCTGGCAGTCAGTTCCACAGTAATCGCGTGTACTGCCTGTAACCGATCGCGCTCGGCAGTCAGCCGGGCATAGGCGTCCTGCAACTCTGCGGTGCGTTCACTGACCAGTTGCTCGAGCTCCGTATTGAAACGACGCACCTCGGCGAATAGACGCGCGTTGCGGATCGCCTGCGCCGCCTGGCTTGCCAGCGCGAATGCCAGTTGCATGTCCTCTTCATCATACGCGCCGACGGTCGCGCTATCGACATTGAGGATGCCGATCACCTCATCGCCGAGCATAAGCGGCGCGCCGATCCAGCCGCGGATATGTTCTGTGCCATCATCAACACTGGAAGGCGGCGCTTCGCGGGCATCGATCAGAACCAGCGGGCGACCGCTATGGATAACCTGTGACAGCGACGGGTCATCATCGATATGCAGTTCGAGATGTTCGACACGCTCTCTGATCGACTCGTCGAAGCCACGCGCCGCAACAATGCGCAGCATATCGCCTTCGCGCAGCATGAGCGATGCAGTGTCGTATGGAACAATCCGCGCCAGCTGGTCGAGGATCAGTTCAAAGATATCATCGAGCGCCAGCACGCCGGTCATCATTTGCGCAACTTCGCGCAACGTATCCGCCACCCGACGGCGCGCCTGCTCACTCTGGAACAGACGGACATTACTCAGCGCAATGGCAGCCTGATTGGCGACCGTCACCAGAAAGCGCTGCGCGTCTTCATCGAACCGGCCCGGCTCATAACTCTGGACATTCAGGACGCCGAAGACTTCATCACCCTGAATAATCGGCGCACCCAACCAGGAGCAGATCGGCGGCTCATCGTGATCGCACGGACTCAGCGCAATCGCCTCCACCTCCTGCTGGGTTCGCAGCAGAAGCGGACGCTGTTCGAGTATGACGGTTGGCGTCAACCCGCCCGCCAGATCGTCGAGCACGATGACTTCGGTTTCTCTGTCGGGTGCGCGGCGGCCATCCTCATAGACCAGCGGGAAGGTCAGGCGGCGGGTTTTGGCGTCGTACAGAGCAATGAACGATTGCGACGTATCGAGCACCTCACTCATGCCGCGATGGAGCGCCTCCAGAATCTCTTCAGTGCTGAGCGAAACATTGATCGCCTGACTGATATGATTCAGTGCCGTCAATTCGGCAATTCGCCGCTCGCGTTCTGCGAACAATCGCGCATTCTCGAGCGCAATCGCCGCCTGATCGGCAATACCCGCCAGCAGCGCCACCTCATCGGCGCTGAAGGCGCGTTGCGTTATCGTCATGACGCTCAACACCCCAATCGTCTGTTCGCGGTAGACGACCGGAACACCCATGAACGAGGTGTACTGGTGATCACGATTGAACTGCGGATAGAGCGACGTGCCATCTTCCTCGACATTCGTCACCACCAGCGGCTGACCGCTCGCTGCAACGCGCCCCGTCAGCCCTCTGCCGATTGGCACGCGCAGCACCTGCGCCATATCGAGCGGAATGCCCTGCATGGCAGCAGGAGTGAGAAACCCATCAGCATCGATCTTCCAGAGCGCGACCGTATCGACCTGCAACTGCCCTGCAACGATCGCCATGAGCGATTGGAGCACGTCATTTGGTTTGAGCGACGAACTGAGCACCTGTGCAGTGCGCAGCAACGCCGACAGTTCACCGACTTTGCGCTGCAATGCCGTTGCACTGTCGCGCGCTTCGGTGAACAGGCGAATATTCTGTACACCAAGCGCCACCTGCACGGCAACCGTGTTCAGGAACGCCAGTTCGCGATCGCCATAGGCGCCTGCGGTATCGCTTTGGAGGACGATCACGCCGACGACTTCGTCCTCACCCACGACCAGCGGCACGCCGACACTCGATGCAAACGCCTGGTCAGCGTCGGCAAGCTGCAGGATGTTTAGACATGGATCAACCGCCCCGATACGCAGATCGTCCATGCGTATCGGCTGGCGGGTATCAACCACGCGGCGGATCAACCCGCCTGGCGCTGGCGTGCGATCAGCCCGACAGCACACACGCTCCCCGCCGGCAACGACAAAAGTCAGACCGATATAATCCCGTTCCCCATCATAGACACACGCTGCGAACGTCTCAATCGAGAGGAAACCAGCCAGCGCTTCGTACACGCCAGCAAACATCTGCTCGATATCGAACGTCGAACTGGTAACGTGACCGATGTGGTTAATGAGGTTCAGTTCATTGATGCGCTGACCGCGTTCAGCAAAGAGTTGCGCGTTTGACAGCGCAACCGCAAGCTGGTTGGCGACGGTCGACAGCCACTGCACATCACGGGCGCTGAATGCGCGCGGCTCGAAACTCTGCACCGAAAGCACCCCGATCGTCTGGTTTTGACGCATCAACGGAATGCCAACCCACGAACGGATCGGTTCTCCCAGGTTGATCGGCGTGGCCACCAGACGATCCTGCTCCTCCAGATAATCCTCGATGTAGAGCATCCTGCCCTGGTCAATCACCCAGCCGCTCAGCCCACTGCGCGCAATCGTGCGCTTATGCAAATGTGGCATTGTGACGCCTTCGCGTTTGAACATCTCGAAGCAGAGTTCATCGCGCAGCGGATTGTACGACGCCACAAAACAGAACGACGGCACGCCGACGTGCGCGACGATCTCCTCATAGATACGGTCGAGCAGGCTGTCGAGGTCGAGCGAGGACACCATCGCTGCGCTGGCGCGGTAGAGCGAAGCCATCTGTTCCGCCTGCGACCGCGCTTCGCGCAGCAACATGGCGTTTTCAATCGCGATCGCCGCCTGATCGGCAAAAATCTCGAGCGTTTCGACCGAGCGAGGGGTGGGGAGTTGACGGTCATACGGCTCATCCACGACCATAACCCCGACCAGACGCGACTTGCTGCGGTAGAGTGGCACAATCAGAATGTCATCAACCTGCCACTCTTCCGGCGAGCGCACCCCTTCCGTTTCCAGCGACGCGAGCAATCGCATGTCCGTCCCGTTGATGATCTCGCGCACGCGCTGACCGGGAACGAAAAAACTGCGTCCAATGCGATATCGCGCATCGAGCAACTGTTCGAGCAGCGACACCGGCAGCGGGCGACGACGCAGGCGCTCGATATCGGCCAGCGGCAACCCCGCCGCAGCGACCAGCGACGCCATGGCGCCGTCATCGTTATCGATCAGGTAGAATGCAACCGAGCGGAAGCGGGCAGTCTCAGCAACGCTAAAGGCAATCTGTTCGAGCACGTCGTCGAGCGAGCGATCGGCGCGCATTTCCTGACCGATGCGCAGCACTTCGTTGAGAGTCGTCGCGCGTTGCGCCAGCAAATCGCGCTGGCGGCGCTGTTCGTAATATCGTTCTTCGTTGCCGATGGCAAGCGCGATCTGATCGGCGACTGCGCGGATGAAATCGAGAGCATCGCGATTGAAGGCGCGCGCCCGCGGACTGTGGAGGTTGATGACGCCAATGACCTGCTCTTCATAATAGATCGGCGCTGCCAGCGCAGCAACCGGCAACGGTCCGACCGCTGCCGGACGATCATCGTTCGTCAATGTCTCGACAATGCGCGCCTCGCCGCGCGTCACAACACTCGCCGCAACCGTGCGTCCATCGTCGAGCGCCGCATTGATCAACAAATCGTTATCATCGGATTCATACCCTTCAGCGACGATCAGGCGCACCGGCCCATTCTCACCAATCGACCGCAGCACCACATATGTCTGTGGCGACGCCGTAACGCCAAGCGCATCAGACTGCTCCATCTCAAACGCTTTACGCTCCACGATGTAGCCGCGCAACGCAACATACCCTTGTGTTGCGTGTGTGGCGCGCAACGCCTCTTTCAGCGCAAATTCGAGAATGTTGTAGAGATAGAGCGTCGACGTCAGTTCACGACTGATCCGTTGCAATGATCGCAGCTGCAGCAGGCGACTCTGGAGGTGTTCATCATCCTCGGCATAGCGCTGCGCACTGGCGATGGACTGCGCCGCCTGCGCTGCAAGAATGGCAATCAGGCGTTCCTCGTGTTCGCTGAGGCGATCAGGTTGAGCGTCCAGCAATTCAAGGACGCCAACCACCTGATTCCCCACCTGCAACGGAGTTGCCATATAAGCGCCAATCGGATGTCCATCGGCAAAAGCGACGACCGTGGGCTGGATGGGCGCATACCGGATGTCAGAAAGGCGGATTGTGCGCCGATGCCGGGCAACCCATTCACTCAGCGTCTGATGGTCGCGCGATGCGACAGGCGCTGGAGATCCCAATCGAGCGCCAATGAACGCCGCCGGTTCGAGCAGACCGGTTTCGGGGTTGAGCAAACTGAGAAACGCCGTTGTGCAGGGAACAAGTTGCTGTGCCCATCGAACGATAGCAGACGGAAGTTCATCAAGTGCAAGCCCCGACCCAAGATGAGCGCTCAGCGCGCGCAGTGTATCGATTTCGCCGGCGTAACGTTGTTCGTATGGGTCGTGCGTCATTTTGGGCGCCGGCGCCGATGCAGTTTCACGATAGAGCAGCGCAATCAGCAGTTCGATCTGATGGCGCAACGTTGTGAGAAAGCCGGGGGTCAGTTGTTCGTGGTGGGCAGCCGGCATGCCAAGCCACAACATGCCTGCAGGTTCATCACGAGCGTAGAGCGGCAACTCGATCGTCCGATCTGGAATGGGAACAGCGCGCTCAATCATGCGCTGACGCCACTCAGCGCTGACGCCCCAACCAGCCCCGACCGTCACGCCGTTCGTCTGCAGCGCAACCACGCCCCAGGGGCAGGGCAGGTGCTCCTGTGCCAGTTCAGCGATGCGCTGCGCCATGGACTGCGCATCACCATTAAGGGACTGGCCATACTCCGCCAGCCCCGTTAGAATTTCCCATGCGCGAACGTGCGGTGACGTAACAGTTGTGGCGTCCATTGATGGGAACCTATCGCAATACCGGCGGCGGCGTATTGCCAGACCGCCGCATCTCCTATGCTCGTCCGATGCTCATATGGCTTTTACGTCCCTGTTCACGCGCCTCGGCGACGGCGCGCTGCCGAACTTCTTCGACACTTTCGCTCAGTTCGCGAATATCGTAAAACGGCCCGTCGTTACTGGTCAGAATGCCGATCGAGAGCGACATCAACGGCAGCTGCCGCACACTGCCATCCTCTCCCTGGACTGTGATATACCCGTTGCGACGATCCTTATAATCGTAGTGTAAACCGATATCAGCATCGAACCGGTCGCACAGGCGCTGACCGATCGCCTGAATGGCTTCGGGCGTAGACGTGATGACAAACGACGGACCGACGATCATTTGCCCGGCGAAATCTTCAGGACGCCCCAAATCATTGATCGCCTCGCTGATCAGCAGCGCGGTGAACTTCAGCACCTCTTCGCCGACCATGGCGCCATAGGACTGCGTGAAGGCGTCGAAGCCGTTGATATGCACCAGCGCCAGCGCCCATCCGCTGCTCGACAGCAATGCGCGGTACTGCTCATTGATCAACTCGGCGGTCGGCAGATTGGTGACCGGATGGGTCAGGTTCTTCTGTCGCGCCCGATCGAGGGCGCCTTTGACAATCGTATGCACCTCTTCGATGTCGAAGGGCTTCACGATGTAATACTCTGCCTGAACCTCGCCGAGCCCCTTGAGGCGATCCTGTTTCTCACCGCGCGCCGTCAGGAAAATGATCGGAATATGGCGGGTTCGCGCACTCTGGCGCAGCGCTTTCCCGATCTCATACCCTTCCATATCGGGCAGATTGACATCGAGCAGCGCCAGGTTCGGGGGGGTCTTCCGGCAAATTTCGAGCGCAGTCTGACCGCGCAGCGCAGTCATGACTTCATACCCCTGCGACGTAAAATAAATCTTGAGCAGACTCGAAATGTCGGGGGCGTCTTCGACGACCAGGATCTTCTCTTTGCTCACAGGAACAGCCTCCTAGCGTCGCGCAGGAACGGATTGCGCAAGCGACATCGATACCAGTAGCGGCCCGTGCGGCTCATCGTCGCCATCGTGAACGGCGGGGTCATACCGATGGGGCCAGCGATACACAGTGCGGCGCGGTTCACCGCTCTCATCGGCATCGCCGTCATCATCGCCTGCCAGGTGCACGACATTGTGCCCAATAGCCGTATCCGGCGCCGAGTACAGCAGCACGGTATTCGATTCTATCATACGTGCCGGATAAACGACAAAACCACTGCCGATTTTGACATTGTGCCCCACAGCGGATCCCAACACCGGCAACCCGACTTCGACCAGTTCCGGTTTCTCGGCGCCTTTCCAGCGATGGAACGTGCGGATGGGACGATTCAGCAGGTGAAAATCGGTGAAAATGTTGCCTGCGCCGATGAAGGTATTCCGCCCCACCACACACAACTGCAGACAACTGAGTTGCGCAACCATCGAGTTATCCATCAGCGTCGTCATGAACAGACCAGCGTTGAACGGCAGATAGCAACGATCGCTCACCACACTCAACATCACCTGCGACCCTTGCATGATATTGACATTATCGCCGATCAGGCTGTTGGTGATGACGACGCCAGCGCCGATATAGACATTGTTGCCGATGACGGTTGGACCGTGAATAACTGCTGTGGGATCGATCGAACAGTTCTTTCCGACCTTCACCAGTCGCGAGCAAGACAGGAAGTGATTGCGCCAGGGCGGAGCGAACGGGTTGAGGCGTTCAGCAAGCGTGGTTAATGATACCGCAATTTTTTCTTTCCAGCTTTCTTCAACGAGTTGCTCGTGGATTCGTCCCCACGAGAAGACACCGAACGGCGAGTTTGCCAGAAACAGGTGCACCCAGTTCTCAATTGAAAGAAACGCGCGCATCGGCACCTGAAACACCAGATCGCCGTGACGCGCCATATAACTGGGGATATGGTAATAGCCCATTTCGCGCGGCAGCGTATCGATCACCAGCGGCTCCGGGTCGGCGTCGGGTCCGCGCGGATAATAGAACAGATCGGCAACATACACGCCGTGGCGTTCATCGAGGCGAATGCCTTCCTGCAGGTGCAGCGCGTGCGTGACAATCGCCGCATCGTTGCGTGCAAAAGCGATGCGACAGGCGCGACCGGTCTTGCGCGCCTCGCGGATGAAGGCGTCGATCAGGTACTCGTTGAAGAACAGATTATCGCGATGGACAAGCAATTCTTCATTGACCGCCGGCGCTTCTTCGAGCGAGTCGACTTCCAGCGCACCGCGGCAGTAGGGCGCCAGCAGATCGCGCTGCAACAGCCAGAGCGGTTTGTTCAGCACGCGCAGATCGCGCGCCGGCTCGCCGAACGGGGGAATGAGCGTGCGCTCGCGGATGATAATGCGTTTCATAGATGGAACTCCCCGCAACGATAAGCCGGGTTCGAAGGGGAGGGCGAACCTCCTTCCGGTCTTCGCTCTGTACTATACAGAATAGGGAAGCGCCCCTTCAAGGGCATGAGATTACAGTCGAATTACGTGCCGGGAGGTCGATGAAACGCGCCGGAGTCGGCGTTCAACGGATGCTTGAACCCTGAAATGCACAAAGCACACACGATGAATAGCCCGACAGACGGCGCGGACTATCGAACGTGCGTTTGTGGAGGACGTTCGGAGCGTGCCCGTCCCGTCTCCATTACGCAAGACGTCTGCACCTCCAAACAACGACAATTGCGACTGTCAATCAATCGGGTCTTTATCGATGGCAAAGATGCAGCGATCGCACCCCATGCCCTGGCACTCGGTCTGCTCGATACGGAACGAATGACCGCCCGTCACCCAGGTCAGCGCTTCTTCGAGAATGCCCTGCGCCAGATGCCCGACGGGACGCTCCGATTTGCGCCCCCAGCAGATCGGGCATTTGTCGATAATATAGAGGAACTGCCCTTTCCGCTCCTCGACATGAGACGGCTGATCGCTGAACCGGTCAAAGGTCTGCGCTGTCGCGTTGAGGACGATTTTCATTTTCATCGTCATCGGCATGAGTTTGAGCGCAAGATCAGCCATCCCAAGCAGCGGACCGAACTCTTTCAGACCCAGGTTGAACGCATAGCGCCCGGCGCGCAACTCCATACCACGTGCGCCACGCGGCCCGTACATCGTCTCAGTGGCTTTGGAAATCGCCGACAAATCCGAGAACGGAAATTCACGCTTGAGGTTGTTCGGCGGATAGTTATTGACCAGATGCCGGGTTCCGGCCAGGTTCAACAGCGCATTGACGCCGTTTCGCCCCATGACGTCCTCGAGGCTGATGAGATACAGACGTCCGATCAGGTTGGGGTAGTATCGCACCTCAAGTTCATCTGCGCTGCCACGCTCGTCAGGCATTGCCCGGCTCCTTACGGGTCTCAGGTGTAAACGATTGGTTAGAATGTGTCATCAGTCGATGACTTGCACCATTGTACACGAAGGGATGGGGATCGTCAACAGCGTTCACGGCGTTTCTTCGTATGATTGCACATCGTACTATGTAAGGCAGTGCATGTACACTGCCAGAAACGCACACGGCGCAGCAGAAGGGCAATGGCGTTCCAGAACATCCTCCCCGCGTCCGCGCGAAGGCGGACTTCCCTCGGCTCGCCAGGGGCGTATGGTTTTTCAGCACCCAATCTCCACCAGCCCGCGAAGGTGGGCTTTGCCCTGCCAGCCGCGGGCTTTATACCAATTGGAATTTAACAAGCGCATGCGCACGCTCATCAGAGCGCATCACAACGCTATCGCAGCAATCTCCAATCCAAAATCTACAATCTAAAATGGTATTAGCCCCACGGCGTCAGGCGTCTACCGGCGTCGCCGGGCGTTCTCCTGTCGTCCTGCTCGAGACGATGAACCGCTATAATGCCGACCATGCAGAAATAATATCGACCACTGCCCACAGTAAGGGTGTACCGTTATGCGAATCGTCATGCTCGCTCCGTTCGGCATCCGCCCAAAGGGAACGCTGGCAGCGCGGATGCTGCCGCTGGCGCAGGCGCTGACGCGGCGCGGACGCGAGGTTGTTATCATTGCACCACCGGTGCACAACCCCGAGGACGCCGCAACCTGCATCGTCTACGATGGTGTGCCGGTCATCCATACAGCCACGCCATCCCTGCCAGATGCTGCAGGTGTGATACACCAGGCACTGCTGCTGCTGCGCGAGGCGTTGCGACACGCTCCCGGCATCGTGCATCTGTTCAAACCCAAAGGGTACAGCGGTCTTGCGGCCTTGCTCATCCAGGCGCTCCGTCCGGCGCTGCCGCTGGTTGTCGATACCGACGACTGGGAAGGACCCGGCGGCTGGAATGATCTGCTTCCCTATCCTGCGGCGGCAAAGCGGCTGTTTGCCTGGCAGGAGCGCGACCTGCCGCGTCGAGCAGCTGCCGTTACGGTCGCAAGTCGCACGCTCGAAACCCTGATGTGGAGCATTGGCGTGGCGCCTGACCGCATCGTTTATCTCCCCAATGGCGTTCCACGTTCCACGCTCGACGTTCCACGTTCCACGTTCCACGTTCCACGTTCCACACCCAATCTCCTCCTCTATACGCGCTTTTGGGAACTCGATGTACGTGAGGTTGTTGCAACCCTGGCTGGAATAACGTCTCGTTTTCCAGAGATACGCCTGATCGTCGCCGGCAGGGGTGAGCGCGGCGAAGAGAACGAATTGCTGCGCCTGGCCGGACGCGCCGGTCTGCTGCACCTCATCGATTACCGGGGATGGCTGATGCCCGAACAGATTCCGGCGACGCTGGCTGCGGCCGATGTGGCGCTGATGCCAATGCAGGACACGCTGATCAACCGCGCGCGCGGGCTGGCGAAACTCCTCGAATTGATGGGCGCCGGTCTGCCGATTGTTGCCAGCCGGGTTGGGCAGGCGGCAGAGTATCTGGAACACGGCATGAGCGGCTGGCTCGTACCGCCTGGCGATCCGGGAGCGCTGGCGAAGGCGGTCATTCACCTGCTGGAAGACGCCGCTCTGCGGCAACGCCTGAGCGATGGAGCACGCCACGCCGCGCTGCGCTACTCCTGGGACGCACTGGCGCCGATTGCCGATCTGGCATATGAGCGTGTTCAACGTTCAACGTTCAACGTTCAACGTTCAACGTCATAACGTTCTCGCCTGCCTGTGCTCTTTGCATGAATGCACAATCACGCACTTCCAGATCGAACGATTTCGACCTCATTATCAATTTGACTCCAAGTCGATCAATCGCGTACCCTCACATCATCATATACTGGTGGTGCGATCGTTGCGATGGAGGTTGGACGGGACCATGGCCGAAGACGAATGCTACGCCAGGCATGCGCCTCATCGGCGCAGTGCATCTGCAGTGCTGACGCCCGCTATCCCCACCGACGATCCGCAGGCGGCGCTGGCATTCTGCCGCAGGCTAGCAGCACTGATCGCCGATCATCCTGAGGATGACATCATCCACGCGCCGCAGCCACGCCCCCACATCTCGGTCGTGATGCCGGTCTTCAACGAACGCGAGAACCTGCCCGCGCTCTATGAGCGGCTTGTGCGCATCCTGGACGCTGAAGGGCAACCTTACGAACTGGTGTTCGTCGATGATGGCAGTCGCGATGGCAGTCGGGACATACTTGCAACGCTTGCTGCTCGAGACCCGCGCGTCGTGGTTGTCGAACTGGCGCGCAATTTCGGTCACCAGATCGCGATCAGCGCCGGTCTCGACCACGCACGCGGCGACGGCGTCATCGTTATGGACTCGGACCTGCAAGACCCGCCAGAGGTGCTGCCGCAGTTCATCGCTCGCTGGCGTGAAGGATACGATGTCGTGTACGCAGTGCGCACAAGCCGAAAGGAGAACCTGGCGCTACGCTTCGCATATGCGCTGTTCTATCGCTTGCTGCAGCGGATCGCCAATATCGACATTCCCCTCGACGCCGGCGACTTCTGTCTGATGGACCGGCGTGTTGTCGATGTGCTGACGGCGATGCCGGAGCGCAACCGTTTCGTGCGCGGCATTCGCAGCTGGGTGGGGATGCGGCAGATCGGGCTGCCCTATGATCGGGAGGAACGACATGCCGGCAAGCCGAAATATACCCTGAGCCGGCTGACGTATCTGGCGCTCGATGGGATTGTCTCATTCAGTTTTGTGCCGTTGCGAATCATCACGATGCTGGGATTCATTGTTTCGGCAATCTCGATTGCGCTGGCAGCCATGTATGCCGTGCAACGCATCGCGTTCGGTCTGACTCCTCCCGGTTTCCCGACCCTTATCGTGGCCATTTTCTTCCTTTCAGGCATTCAGATGATCACGATTGGCGTGATCGGTGAGTATGTGGGGCGCATTTTCGAGGAAGTGAAACAGCGTCCGCTGTATGTCGTGCGGCGGGTAATACAGCAGTCAAATACGCCAGGGTAACAAATATCAGATACGTGCAGTGCCGGAGCGACGGTAAGCAAGACAGGCAGCGTTATGCGTTCACTACCTAACACCAGTACGCAGCTCTCGCTTAAATACAGAGGCTGGCTCTTGCTCCCTGGCGCAGTATGCATTGGTGCGCTGGCAGCATACGTATCGCACCATGTTCGCCTCCGTTACAATCCTGGAGCCGGTGATTTCAATTGGGCGCTTAATACAGCGCACGCGCTCATCCACGGTCATGATCCTTACGCATTTACCCCATCGTCTCTGTTAGTCGCGTACCCGTTGCCCGTCGCTTTCTTTGGACTACCCTTGCTCTGGTTGCCAGAAATACTGGCGGCAACTGTCTTCTCTGGCATCTCCTCTGGCCTCCTTGCCTACGGTATTCTGAAGAGCAACCAGCCGTGGCGTTTGCTCATATTTCTTACGTTTCCGTACTGGTTTGCTCTCAGTTACGCACAGTGGTCGCCGCTTATCGCGGCAGCGTGGTTTCTGCCAGTCCTGGCGCCGCTGCTGGTGCTGGTCAAACCACATATTGCGCTGCCGGTCGCCATCAACCGTATCACACTCACCGGCGTTGTGCTGGCCGGACTCGTGCTCCTGGCATCTTTTGCAATCATTCCAGACTGGCCCTGGCGCTGGCTGGCGACAACGGGAGCGTTTGAGTCACAGTACGTCCTGCTTACTCTTCCGTTCGGTCCGCTTTTGCTTCTTGCAGTCTTCCGCTGGAGTCGCGAAGATGCACGACTGCTCCTGGGCATGGCAGTCCTGCCATTTCGCGGCGCGTACGACCTGACTGCCCTGTATCTGATACCACAATCCGCACGACAGATGGCAATCCTGGTAAGCCTGAGCTGGTTACCCATGCTCCTGCGTGGAATGCTTCCGGTTACGCAGTTGATCGTCCTGTGCTGCTTTCTACCGGCTCTGGGAATGCTCTTTATCCGTCCAGTCAGCCGTGATGCTCTTTCCGAACCGCGTGGCAACAGGGCTGAGAACCTGCAACCATAAGGAGAACCAACTGCTGTGATGCGCATCCTGATGCTCAACAACGAGTTCCCGCCGCTCGGCGGCGGAACGGGCACCGTCACCAGGGCGCTGCTGCAGCGCTTCGCCCACGTCGCCGATCTGGAGATCGATCTGTTTACGGCGGCATTGGGGCGCACACCGGAGCGTGAGCAGTTCAGCGAGCGCATTCAGATCTACAAGGTTCCGGTCAACAACCACGATCTTCACCACTCGTCGAACCGCGAGTTGCTGACCTACGCTGCCGGCGTGTTGCCGGCGGCGCTGGCGCGGCACCGCGCGATGCCCTACGACTTCTGCTTCGCCTGGAGTGCGGTGCCTGCCGGCGGCGCAGCGCTGGCGCTTCGCCGTCTGACCGGTCTGCCGTACCTGGTGCGGGTCTTCGGACCGGATATTCCCGGTTTCGAGGAGCGTTACGGCTGGCTGTATCCGCTGCTGACGCCGTTCATCCGCGCCGTGTGGCGCCGGGCGCGCCTGGTCGTGGCAAAGTGCGACGACGAAGCTGCAATGATCCGGCGGATCGATCCGTCAATCACTCCGGCGCTCGTACCGAACGGCGTGGATGTTGCCGCGTTCCGCGTCGCCACACCGCGCCTGCACGGTCCTCTGCGCATCCTCTGCGTGGCGCGCCTGATCGAGCGTAAAGGACAGCGCCATCTGCTCGCAGCACTCCGCCGTCTGCGTGATGCAGGCGTGGCAGCGACGGTCGAGTTCGTTGGAACCGGCGATGCTGCACAGACCTACCGCGCCGAAGCCGGGCGTCTTGGCGTTGCCGACCTGGTGACGTTCGCCGGATACGTTCCGCGTGAACGCATTGCAGAACACTACGCCAACGCCGATGTGTTTGTGCTGCCATCGTACAACGAAGGGATGAGCGTTGCAACCCTCGAGGCAATGGCAGCCGGTCTGCCGCTGGTTGTGACACGCACAGGCGGAACGAGAGAACTGGTGCAGGAAGGCGAAAACGGGCTCACCTTCGCCTGGGGCGATATCGAGACTCTGACACAGCACCTGATAGACCTTGCATCAAACCGCGCGGTGTTGCAGCGCATGGGAGCGGCGTCACGCCGGAGAGCCGAACGGATGTCGTGGGAGATGGTTGCACTGCGGTACCTGGATATCTTCCGCGACGTAGCGCGTGGAGCAGCGCCAGAACAACCCTACGCCATCGAAGGCGTCCATGTGCTACCATATCCTCCGGTACGCAAGGAGGGAGTTGTATGAGCATGCCAGCCGTCCTGCCCGACCTCGACCCGACTCAGCCGCCGCCGCCGGATTGTCTGCCCGACTACGACCAGTTCGTCACCGAGGATGACGCACCGGTAAACTTCTTCTCCGAAAAGCAGCAGCGCCTGTTGACCGAGCCGCTCTACAGCGCCGATGTCGCCGCGCGCCTCGGTCGTCCCCTGCTGGTCGCCGCCAATGTCGGCATCTTCTTCGGCGAAGGCGAACCCGCCATCGTCCCCGACGTGCTGCTCAGCCTCGACGCGCGCCTCGCGCCTGACCTGTGGCCCAAGCCCAACCGCTCCTACTTCATCTGGCGCTTCGCCAAGCCCCCGGATGCGGTCATCGAGATCGTCTCGAACCGTGACGGCGGCGAAGCCGACCGCAAACGCACGCGCTATGCGCACCTGGGCATCGGCTACTACCTGATCTTCGACCCGCAGCGCCTGTTGAGCGACGCCATGCTGCAGTGCTACGAATTGCGCGCGCGCACCTACGTGGCGTGTGACGGCGCTCTGTTGCACGACATCGGGCTCGGCGCGCGCCTGTGGGAGGGGGAGTACGAAGGCGTGCGCGCGGTCTGGCTGCGCTGGTGCGACGCCGACGGCGCCCTGATTCCGACCGGCGCCGAACTGGCGGCAGCCGAACGGGCACGCGCCGAGGCGGAACATCAGCGCGCCGAACGACTGGCGGCGCGCCTGCGCGCGCTGGGAATCGACCCTGACACAGAAGAGTAGAATATGTGCGGCATCTGCGGCATCGCTGCTCCTGATCTTCACCGTCCTGTCGATACGACGCTGCTCCGACGCATGAATGAGCGTATCATCCATCGCGGTCCCGACAGCGACGGGTTCTGCGTCGATCACGGGCTGGGCATGGCGATGCGACGCCTGGCAATCATCGACGTGCGCGGCGGCGACCAGCCGATTGCCAGCGAAGATGGGCAGGTGCTGGTCACCTTCAACGGCGAAATCTTCAACTTCCAGGAATTGCGTCGTGAACTGGAGCAGTACGGGCACCGGTTCGCCACCTCCAGCGATACCGAGGTCATTGTGCACGCTTATGAGCAATGGGGTGACGACGCGCTCCTCTCATTCAACGGCATGTTCGCCTTCGCCCTGTGGGACCGGCGCAAGCGGCGGTTGTTGCTGGCGCGCGATCGCATGGGCAAGAAACCGCTCTACTGGCGATACGATCCGGTTCACGGGCTGCTGTGGGGATCAGAGGCGAAGTGCATTCTGGCAGCGCCGTGGGTCGAACGGTGTGTTGAACCGCTGGCGCTGCATCACTACCTGACGCTCCAGTACACGCCAGACCCCCTGACCATGTTCCGGGGCATCTTTCAACTGCCCGCTGCCCACAAACTGGTGTTCGAGGCAGGCGCAACGCCAGAGATCGAACGCTGGTGGCAACTCGACTTCGAGCCGAAGATTCATCTGAGCGACGACGAAGCGATCGAGCAGGCGCGGGTCTTATTGCGCGAAGCAGTTGCGCGCCGCCTGATCGCCGAAGTGCCGCTTGGCGCATTCCTGAGCGGCGGAATCGACTCGTCGGTGATTGTGGCTCTGATGGCGGAACAGACGACAACGCCGGTCAGGACCTTTTCAATCGGCTTCGATGAGCCGCGCTTCTCCGAGACGCGCTATGCGCGCGCCGTCGCCCGACGCTATGCCACCGACCATCACGAGTTCATCTTTCGCCCTGCCGACCTGACAGCAACCATTGAGGCAGTCATCGACGCCTGCGACGAACCGCTGGCAGACCCGGCAGCGCTCCCATTGTTCGAGTTGTCGCGCCAGACGCGCCGACACGTAACCGTCGCACTGTGCGGCGACGGCGGCGACGAGACTCTCGCCGGGTATCAGCGGTACGCCTTCGACCGTCTGCTGCGTCCCTACGCTGCACTGCCGGCATGGGTCACCCGCCAGGCCGTGCCGGCAGTTGTGGGATGGCTCCCCGAACCGGCGTGGATTCCGGAAGACCGCAGCCCGATCACCGGGTTGAAACGCCTGGCGCAGTGGTCAGCAGTGACGCCGCGCGCCTCACTGGTACGCTGGGGATCATACTTCAGCCATGCGGACAAACTGGCGCTCTACACCGACCACTGGCGCGATATGCTCGCAGCCATCGATACAGCAGAGACTCCCGGCGCGGCGTATGACAGCGCCCACGCAGGAAGTCACCTTGACCGGACGCTCGCCGCCGATCATGCGACCTACCTGGCGGGTGATCTGCTGCCGAAGACCGACCGCATGAGCATGGCGCACGCGGTCGAAGTGCGCGCACCGCTCCTCGACGACTGGTGGGTCGAATGGACTGCGCGTCTGCCGGAGCGGTTCAAGGTGCGCGGCACACAGACAAAATGGCTCCTCAAAGCGGCATTTGGCGACAGACTGCCGCCAGACATCGCAGCGCGCGGCAAACAGGGGTTCAGTGTGCCGGTCGGACAATGGTTGCGCGGCGAACTGCGCTCGTGGGCGCGCGAGCGACTGCTGGACAACCCGGCGCTGCGCGACTGGTTTCGCCCGGAAGCAGTAGCACAATTGCTCAAAGAGCACGATCGCGGACAGGTCAACCACGGGAAGCGGCTATGGGCGCTGCTGTTGTTCGGGGTGTGGGTGGAGAGGTATCTCATACAGAGTGTACAGAACAACCCATGAACTCATCAGTTACTGTTGTGACTGTCAACTACAATCACAGTCGCTATCTCTCCGACTATCTGGACTCGCTGCGCGGAAGCAGTTATCCGATAGCGAATATCGTTGTGGTCGACAATGCCTCGACTGATGAGTCGCTACGTATTCTTTCCTCTTACCCGGAGGTCACAGTTCTGGCCAACCAACACAACGTTGGATATTCCGCAGCACTCAATCAGGCGATGAAATATGCACAAACACGCCTGGTATGTGCAACGGGTCCCGATATTGTGGTCTACGAAGACTGGCTCTGCCCACTTGTTGAGCACTATCTCCGTGACACTGCAAACATATTTGCGGTAGCTTCGCGCGTCTTGACAATGGACGGATCACAGGTGCAATCGGCAGGTGGTAGTCTCCATTTCTGTGGGCATCTTAGTGTTTACGACATGTGGAATCCAGTCACACCGACGCTCGACACACAACCAGCGATGGTGGGAGCCATAGACTCGACATCTGTGCTTTTTGATCGCGAGAAATTTTTGGCGATTGGCGGATGCGACCCGGATTTCTTCGTGTATCACGAAGAATTCGATTACTGCTATCGCGCACGTATGCGTGGATGGACATGCTGGTACCATCCCCTCTCGGTTGTGCGCCACGGCGACGGATCTGCTGGATTCTCAGTTCGCGGAAGTGGCGCGTATCCACACCATCGCCCATTTCTGCACACCCGGAATCGTCTTTTGTCGGTGCTCAAGAACTATCAACTGCGAACCCTCATAGGAATTCTACCAGCGATCGTCGTCATTGAGACACTCACGTTCCTTATGCTCTGGCGCATAGGATTACAGCACGCCTACATAGAAGCCCTGCACTGGCTCTGGACTCACTGCAAAGAGACGTTTCTGAAACGAACCGTAACTCAACGCACACGCCGGGTGTGTGACAGAGATTTACTTAGCGCTGATGCGCTGACTATTTCACCGATCCTGATACAATCACCAGTACTGCAGAAGTCCAAACATCTACTCGATCATGTGCTGGCGATGTACTGGAACACAGTACGCCGTATACTCTATCCGAAAGGGAAAGACTCGTGATCGATACATATCGACTGTGCGTCATCATACCAACATATAATCGACGTCGTGATCTTCTGGCGTGTCTATCGTCAATCGCGCGTCAATCACGGATTCCAGATGAGGTTATTATTGTAGATGCGTCAACGAATCTTATCGGCGATGAAGAGATCATTTACACAAGAACACTAACTCCAGCGCCCTTACGGTATGTTCACACCCAAAAAGCAGGAGCAGCTCGACAGAGGAACGAGGGATTAGACCTGATTCGCCAGGATACAACGCACGTGATGTTTCTCGATGACGATGTTATACTTGATGGTCAATATTGCGAAGAAATACTCAAAGTTTTCTTAGAAAAACCAGGAATTATCGCCGCAGGTGGTTGGATTGAAAATCCTCAGGAACCACCATTCGAACAAAGAATTTATTGGTTTCTTCGATTATTTATGATTTATGGAAAAACACCGGGAGATATCCTCCCTTCAGGATTCAATACCCCAATCTTCACGTCCACAAAACAGGAGGCATTTCGAACACAGAGTCTCGAGGGCGGAAATATGTGCGTCAAGATTGATTATATACGTGATATGCGATTTGATACAAGATTTGAACGATTTGCCGGTTATGCTTATGCAGAAGACATCGATTTTACGTATACTCTCAGCAGAAAGGGCGAGTTATGGATAAATCCGAAAGCAAAGATGAAACACATGGTTTCACCAACATCTCGCGAACGTGATTTGCGGTTTGGTATCTGTCAAACATTCAACAGAGCGTTTTTCGCAAGAAAACATTTCGGAAACAATCCTTATCACTGGCTTTGTTTTCTATGGTCAATTACTGGCATTATATTGATCAATATCGCCATGATAACAAAGGGAAGATCGATAGATCGCGTTCTTGGCAATCTCGCTGGCTTGATAGTAACGCCTTTTGAACTTCCTTATCTCTTTCGCAACAGCTAACCATGCCCCAACTCCTTGACTATCCCAAATATGCCTGGCAGGTCTGGCGCGGTGATCGTTCGCAAGGTGAAGCGATGCTCGCTGCGTGTCGCCGCGCTGATGTGGCAGCATACCTCGATGTGTCGCGTTCGCTCTCCATTCTCGATCTGGCGAATGGTCGTCTGCGTCCGCAGTACGCCATCCTGCGCGCACAGGGTCATCGGGTGGTCGGCGTCGATCTTGTCAATCGTCCAGAACATTCGTGGACTGCACGCGCGTATGCGGTGGCTCGTATGATGTATGCGAACCGGCTGCGTGTCCCTCTCGCTGTTATGCGCCCGGACTCACTGGTCTGTGGTGATGTGCGGCGGCTGCCGTTTCCGTCCGATTTGTTTGACCTGGTCACATCGGTGGCTGCATTCGAGCACTTCCTGGATGTGCCGGCGGTTGTTGCAGAATTAGCGCGGGTGTTGCGGCCCGGCGGCGTGATCTGGGCAGCGATCCATGTCTTCACCGCACCATCCGGCGGGCACAATCTGAGTTTCGCCGAGGTGCCGCTGCGTCACGTGCCGCCTGGAGTCGATCCCTGGGATCATCTGCGCTCCCGTCGCCTGCCGTTTCCCGTGCCGCTCAACGAATGGCGCATTCACCAGTATCTTGAGGCATTCGCACAGCATGTCACCATCGTCAGACACTATTGTCATACCCGTGAAGGTGAGCATCTCCTGACGCCGGAGATCGAAGCGGAACTTGGTGCGCGCGGTTATACCCGCGACGAGTTGACATGCGCCGCATATGTTATCGTTGCCCAACGCGCCGGGTAGCGGTTGAGGAGGTTGTATGCGCATTCTTATGATTTCGTACTTCTTCCCGCCGTACAACATTATTGCGTCGCTGCGCACCGGAAAGACGGCGACCTATCTGCACCGTTTCGGACACGATGTGCGGGTGGTGACTGCGCGCCATCTGCCCTATCCTGCCGATCTGCCGGTCGAGTTTCCTGCCGACAAAACGATTGCCACGCCCTGGATCGATGTCAGTCTTCCGCACACGCTTGCCACGCGCTTCCGCCGCCATCGCGCAGGCATCGTCACTCTGTTCGACAAAGCGCCGGCAGCTCAGACGCCGTATACTTTTGCAGTACGCATGCTCGACGCCTATCGCACGTTGATTGCATTTCCCGATGACGCAATTGGCTGGTTTCCGTTCGGATGGACGGCCGCACAACGCCTACTGGAACAATGGCATCCTGATGTCATCTTCGCCAGCAGCGCGCCGCCAACATCACTGCTGATCGCCAGCGCGATTCACCGTCGGTATGGGGCGCCGTGGGTCGCTGAGTTGCGTGACCTCTGGACGGACAATCACTACTATGCATACCCGATGTGGCGGCGTGTGCTCGAAACATGGCTTGAGCGCCGAACGCTGAGCACCGCAGCAGGAGTAGTGACCGTCTCCGAACCGCTTGCACAAACCCTGCGTTTGCGCTACAACCTGCCGACCGACGTTGTGCTCAACGGCTTTGACCCGGCTGACTATCCGGCGGTACGAACGGGGCTCGACAATGCACAGTTGACCATCGTATACACCGGTACAATCTATCGAACAAACCAGAGCGCTGCACCGCTCTTCGCGGCGCTCGCACGTCTCGGACCGCGCGCCGAACGGGTGCGGGTAGCGGTCTACAGCCATAGTATTAACGGCGTCGTCGCCATCCGCACCGAGGCGCAGCAGCACGGTGTCACCCGCCTCCTCGACGTTTACGACGCTGTGCCTCACCGCGAGGCGCTGGCGCGTCAGCGCGCCGCCGACATTCTGTTACTCCTGTTGTGGAACGACCCGCGCGAACGAGGAGTCTATACCGGCAAACTCTTCGAATACCTCGGCGCCCGGCGACCGATCCTGGGGATCGGTCCGACCAACAATGTCGCAGCCGACCTCATCCGGGAGCGGCAGGCGGGTGTGGTGTCCGCCGATCCTGACGACATTGCCAGATACCTGGCGGATCGGCTGGATGAGAAAGAGCGCACCGGTTGCATTCCCGACCTGCCGGAGAGCGTTGCCGCCGGGCTGTCGCGCGAGGAACAAACCCGCCGCCTGGAGCACGTTCTGGAGCGTGTCATCAGGGAGCGCCGCAGCGCCAGCGCGACTGCTGAACGTCCTGTGGGTTAGAACTGGAGTGGGTTGCACAATGAAGCCGCTTCTTTCAACTGTCATCGTCAACAGTGATGGATGCGCAGACACGTTGAACTGCCTGGAATCGCTCTTCGCGCATCCTCCTGATCTGGCAACACTTGCACCGCGCGCAGATGCTCTTCCAGAACACGAGATCATTCTGGTCGACAACCGGTCGCGCGATGGATGTGTGGCACTGGTGCGTGCACGTTTTCCTTCTGTACGAATCATCGAGTCGCCGGTACGCCAGGGATTCTCCAAAAACTACAACCTCGGCATTCGCCACGCGCGTGGCATGTTCGTCCTCGCCCTCAATAATGATACAATAGTTCATCAAGACGCCTTGACGACACTGCTCGATGCAATCATCAACACACCAGCGTATGGAATGGTTGGAGGGCGATTGATTGGTCGCGATGGACGGGTGCAGGAAACCTGCGCTCGTCCGGTGCTGACGCCTGTCGAGTATGTCCTGTTGCAAACTCTGATCGATCCTGGTTTTCCAGTCGGTCGATTATGGCAGTTCTATCAGCAGATGCGTGTCGCACGCCGTCGCAGCGGTCCCGTACCGTGCATCAGCGGCGCGTGTATGCTGGTGCGGCGTACCGCATTTGAGCAGGCAGGGCTGCTCGATGAAGCAGTCGATTTCTACTACGAAGACATCGAGTGGTGCCACCGTATGGTATGCTCTGGATGGCAGGTAGGGTATGTCGCTGAAGCGACTATCACGCATCTTGGAGATCAGTCGATAAGGAAGGTCAAAGCCTGGGCAAAGAAGAGCGAATACTTCAGTGCACTGCGCTACTTTCGACGGTACCACGGACTCACCGACAACGGCGCGCGTCTTTTGCACCTGGTTACGGCTGTCGGATGGTTGATACGCGGCATTACGTTTTTACTGGCGGAAGGCTTGTTGAGCCAGCAAGGTCACGCGCGCGCCTATATGTATCTCTGGCGCTGGATTTTGCACGATCCCGCCGCCAGAACCTGGACGCATACATTTCAGCGCAGCTAGAGGTTGGGATTGGATATGTCGTCGTCAAACCGATCAATTCTGGTCGTCAGTTACTACTATGCGCCAACCGAAAACCCGGGCACACGGCGCGTCGGAGCGTTCGCGCGCTATCTGCCGCAGTACGGGTATCGTCCGGTGGCATTAACGACTTCCAGTTATGGCGAACTCAACGACGACGAACAACACCTGACGTTTCGCGCTCCTGATATCCTTGATACTGGACGCTGGATTGCCCGCCGGTTCACTCGCTCCCAACCTGCGTCTCCAGGAACACGCTTGCCATCAGTCCTGACGCCTGACAGCCGACTATCTCGTGTACTGGAACGGACTTTGATACCTGATATCCACATCGGATGGTTGCCCGGCGCCGTCCTGCGTGGCAGGATGCTTCTGCGCGCAGGCGGATTCCACGCGCTCTTCAGCAGTTCACCGCCGCCATCGACCCACCTCGTCGCCCTGGCACTGAAACGCCTGTCAGGGTTGCCCTGGGTCGCCGATTTTCGTGATGGCTGGACGTTCGAGCCGCCTAACCCTGTCGTTTTCCGTTCACCAGCACGATTGCACATCGAACGCGCCCTTGAACGAATGGTCATACTCGGCGCGGATCGGATTGTTACTGTCAATCGGGTGATCGCCGATGATCTGCAGCGCAGATTTCCTGCTGTATCAGAACGAGTCGCCATCATCAGCAATGGGTATGACCCGGACGATTTCACCAACATACCACGATCATCTGGATCAAACACCTTCGAGATCGTCTATACAGGACGGCTCGCCGCTTCGCGACAAAGTGGTTCGGAACAGGGACGCCTGCTCACCCCTCTGCTCCAGGCGCTGCAGCGCCTCCAGAATGGCTCGCATTTCTGCGCATCCAGCTGGCGCCTGACCTTTGCCGGTGCACTGAATCGCGCCGAACGCGATCTGCTCGAGAACAGCGGTTTGGGTGAGCGCATATGCTGTCTGGGAAATGTACCGCATCGCACAGCCCTTCAGATGCAATCTCAGGCAACTGTTCTGCTGTTGATCACCGCGCCCGACGCTGCCAGCGTTACCACCAGCAAACTGTACGAGTACCTGGCCAGCGGACGACCGATCCTGGCGCTGACTGGACGTTCTGCCGCCGCCGCATTGATCGAGGAGTTCGATGCCGGCATCGTCGTCGCACCCGATGACGTTGAGGGCATTTGTCGGGCGATCGAGCAGTTCTATGATCGCTGGCGCGCCGGTGCATTGCCCACACGCATCGATCCGCGCGTGCAGCGTTTCGACCGTCGCCATCTCACCGGGGAACTGGCAACTGTATTCGATGGATTGGAATCACCAGCAGAAAAGCATGGGAGGCGCATCTGAGTCACGCACTTCAACGCGCGAAGAACACAAACACAGGACGAGTTGAGCATTCCCCAGACATCGTGTGCAGCGCGGCGGCGCTAACGGCTGAGTCGAAGTTCTCATCTGGCAGACGCTATGGCAAACACCATCGATAATCAGGGAAATCTCAGCGCAGCGCCGGCTGAACAGCGGCGCGTTGCGGAGATTGCGCCTTTCACAACGACGCTGCTGCGCGCAGTTGCGATATTCGTCGCGCTGCTGCTTGCCGGTCTCTGGAACCTCGAGGGTCCTGAGTTCTGGTGGGATGAGGGATGGACGCTGTCGGTCGCGCGCACATTTATTGAGCACGGACACTATGGTCGCCTGCTCGATGGTCAGCCTGCCCCCGGTGGGCTGGAAGCATCACCGGTTGTGACACTCCCGATTGTACTGAGTTTCCATGTCTTCGGTATCGGGTTGTGGCAGGGGCGGCTGGTCAGCCTGATCTGCGCAGCCGCGGCGATTACAGTTTTCTTCGCGCTGGCGGCGCGGGTATACCATCATACGGTTGCATGGGGCACGGTTGGCGTGCTGTTGCTGCTTTCGGCGCATCCGCAGCTGAATGCGTTGCTGACCGGACGACAGGTTCTGGGTGAGATGCCGATGCTCCTTTTCCTGACCGGCGGCCACCTCTGTCTGGACGCTGCTCTTCGCAATCGTGCACTCTGGATCGTTCCGGCGGTCATCCTCTGGTCGCTGGCGCTCTATGCCAAAGCGCAGACGTTCCCGTTCTGGCTGGTATCACTGGTGTGCACCACCGGCGTGGCGCTGCTGCTTCGCCGATGGCGCGCCGCAGCACTCGTTGCGGGAGGGCTGGCGCTGACCTTCCTGGCACGTCCGTGGGTCGGGCAGGTGGTCTTCCTGCCGATTGCAGGACGCACGCTGCCGACGACCCCGGTAAGCGGCATCTACGATGTCACGGCGATCGTTCCCAGCCTGTCGAACCGGCTGTTTGCTCTGGAGATGATCCTGATCGGCGGTGTTCCCACGCTGCTGGGGCTGATCTACGCCGCCTGGCGACTCGTGCAGGACGCGCGGACAAGCCATATGCCGGATCGTCAGTCAGACACGCTCATCACGCGGGGTGCGCTGCTCTGTCTGGCAGGCAGCTGGTTTGCCTGGTTTGCGGCGCTATCGGTCGGCGTGCCGCGCTATCTGTTCCCGGCAGTCTTCCTGGCGAGCATGTTCACCGCAGCGCTGCTGCATGATCTTTCTCAGGGATTTCGTCCGGCATTCGTGGTCGAGCAGCTCACCGCTCCGCTCCGCACACGGCGACTGACCCGCCAGAGCGCTGGGGGCTGGCTGGCTACCCTGCTGGTCATCACGACTCTGCCGCTCACTCTGCTCTCGTACTGGCGCGATTTCACGGCGGATGAACGCGCTGTCTTTCGAGTGGCGGCGTTTTTGAATACCCAGACATTGCCGACGGCGCTGATCGAGACCTATGAGAGTGAACTGCACTTCCTGCTCGACCGTCGCTACCACTACCCCTCCGACCAGGTGCACGTCGAATTGAACCGTCGCAGCCTGCTTGGACGAGAAACGCCAGTAGATTATGATCCACTGGCCGCAAACCCGACCCACCTGGTGGTAGGGCGGTTTGCAGATGGGAATGGACTCTATACCGATGCTGTCGCATCCGGCGCCTTCCGCGAAGTCATGCGCGATGGGCGTTATCGGGTGTATGAGCGCGTGAACGAGCGCTGAACCGAACGCCGGTCGAACAGCAGCGAACAACAACAGACAAGGACACTCGTATGGAAGCGACATCCTACCAGACCCGACACACCGCCGCGCGGCGCCGGTTGCCGTCGGTCGCCGTGATCGGGTGCGGCTATTGGGGAAAAAATCTGGTACGGAACTTCTACCAGCTCGGCGCGCTGGACATGGTGTGCGACACGACCGAAGCAGGGCGCGCGGCCGCGGTCCAGATCGCTCCTGGCGTACCGGTCGTCGCCAGCCTCGACGAAGTGACCACCGGCGCCGTTGTGATTGCCACACCCGCAGTCACCCATTACGACCTGGCGCGGCAGGCGCTGGAGACCGGACGCGATGTCTTCGTCGAGAAGCCGCTGGCGCTGACCTACGCTCAGGGGGCGCGGCTGGTTCAGATCGCGAGCGAGCAACGCCGCATTCTCATGGTCGGGCACGTCCTCGAGTACCACCCCGCCGTTGTGCGCCTGATCCAGATGGTTCGGAGCGGCGACCTGGGGGACATCTACTACATCTACTCCAACCGTCTGAGTCTGGGGAAAGTGCGACGCGAGGAGAACATTCTGTGGAGTTTCGCGCCACACGATATTGCGGTTCTGCTTCGACTCCTCGATACCATGCCGATCCAGGTCTCAGCAGTGGGAGGCAACTACATTCAGCCCAACATTGCCGATGTCACCGTCACGAACCTGCTGTTCGACAATGGCGTGCGCGCGCATATTCACGTCTCCTGGCTGCATCCGTTCAAAGAGCAGCGCCTGGTCGTCATCGGATCGCAGAAGATGGCAAGTTTCGACGATGTCGCGAAGGAACTGGTGCTCTACGATCAGCGTGTCGAAGTACGCGAAGGGGTTCCGGCGCCGGTGCGCGGCGTCGGCGAGCGCGTCGCCTTCGACCCGACCGAACCGCTGCGCCTGGAATGTGAAGCATTCCTGCGCGCAATCATGACCCGTGAGCCGCCATTGACCGACGGTGAAAGCGGATTGCGCGTCCTCAAAGTGCTGCAGGCTGCACAGCGCTCCCTTGTGACAAACGGGGAGCCGGTGCCGCTGGTGGAACGTTAAACGTGGAACGTGGAACGTGCGAACGTGCGAACGTGCGAACGTGGGAACGGGGAACGTTAAACGTGGAACGTAACAGTAAGGGTATCAGGGTATGGACAGCGTGGCGCAAGGGCGCGCCTGCATTCGTTTATTCGTTCTCCATTCGTTGACAGCGGCATGGTACACGCACGGGGAACGTGGAACGGGGAACGTTAAACGTGGAACGTGGAACGTGGAACGTGGAACGTTAAACGTGGAACGTTAAACGTGGAACGTAACAGTAAGGGTATCAGGGTATGGACAGCGTGGCGCAAGGGCGCGCCTGCATTCGTTTATTCGTTCTCCATTCGTTGACAGCGGCATGGTACACGCACGGGGAACGTGGAACGGGGAACGTTAAACGTGGAACGTGGAACGTGGAACGTGGAACGTTAAACGTGGAACGTTAAACGTGGAACGTAACAGTAAGGGTATCAGGGTATGGACAGCGTGGCGCAAGGGCGCGCCTGCATTCGTTTATTCGTTCTCCA